>Ga0123354_10007196_pt1 | contig 16688 bp, 9 predicted proteins | sample TergutLab28metaG_2_FD_97872 | JGI IMG/M metagenome (GOLD analysis project Ga0123354, IMG submission 97872) | Labiotermes labralis P4 segment gut microbial communities from Petit-Saut dam, French Guiana - Lab288 P4 | ecosystem: Host-associated > Arthropoda: Insects > Digestive system > Gut ...
GCGTCAGAACTGAGGTGAGTCACTGTCATTGCGAGCGCTGTCAGAACTGAGGTGAGTCACCGTCATTGCGAGCGCAGTCAGAACTGAGGCGAGTCACTGTCATTACTAGCGGCGTCAGAACTGAGGTGAGTCACTGTCATTGCGAGCGCCGTCAGGATTGAGGTGAGTCACTGTCATTGCGAGCGCCGTCAGGACTGAGGTGAGTCACTGTCATTGCGAGCGCAGTCAGAACTGAGATGAGTCACTGTCATTACTAGCGGCGTCAGAACTGAGGTGAGTCACTGTCATTGCGAGCGCAGTCAGAACTGAGGTGAGTCACTGTCATTACTAGCGGCGTCAGAACTGAGGTGAGTCAGTCATTGCGAGCGTCGTCAGGACTGAGGTGAGTCACTGTCATATCGAGCGCAGTCAAAGCTGAGGTGAGTCACTGTCATTACTAGCGCCGTCAGAACTGAGGCGAGTCGCTCTCATTATTAATATAAGTCACTGTTTCACGATATAATGTCGCTATGGAACATTTTTTCAGCAGAAAAAACTGTTTGTGGAACAACAACAAAACTGTTATATATGAAGCTAACAAGACAGCCAACGTGCGTATAACGTAGCATTGAGGCGCCTTCGCGAAACAGCTGTAGCCATGGAAAAGCAATAAGTATTACACATTCTGAGTGTGTGTTGTATTCGTGCCTTAGTTATCCAGCACGCACAGCGCATGCGCCCCATTATACTGTCTGGCTATACAATACTTTTCCACATTATCTCACCAACTGCACAGCTTCCGGGGAGAAAAATTGTGTGACGTAAAATGTGTTCACATTTTTCTACAATTTTTTTAAATCTGAAACATTTCCCATTCTGAGAAAATTCAGCGAGATATTGTCGTAAGTGTGCACACGTGTGCCTTTGTGTGCTGCAGTACCGCTATTGCCAGATTTTAATCAAACTTGAATTTTCCCGACAAATTTTCGAAAAATACCCAGATAGAAAATTTCATGAAGATCTGTCCAGTGGGTGCCAAGTTGTTCCAGGCGGACGGACAGAGAGACATGAGGACGCTAATAGTCGGTTTTTGCAATTTTGTGAACGCGTCTAAAAACACTAGACCACAAACACGTAAAGATGATAATAAATAAACGTGCTTCCGTGGAACATCATTTGCGAAACACTGATCTAAATATTTCATGGAAGGAGACCCAACAGAAAACAGAGCGTCTCCATTACCAGTACCAACCAGTTAGTGAATTTTTGGTAAATAAAGGATGCTGTACGCCAGTCACACAAATCCCACAGTACAGTGGCACTGTCAGCAGCGCAGTGTAACACAGTACGTACTGCTGTTACAGCCGAGGTTCCCGCTACAGCCGCCACAGCCAACCGCCCAGCCACTACTCCTACCGCAGCGGTCAAGCACCCTCCGAAGTTTCGACAGTGAAGACAAAGACTTCGCGCAAGGGCGGTCTTGTAGTCGAGACCATGGCAGCCCCCAACCCATTTTGTCCCAATACAAAGGGAATTTGTTGTCTGATGTTGCTTATCAACTTGGGCCTGATCCTAGTGACCCTCGGCTTTGTCGTCGTCATCCAGTTCTTCGAGCCTCTGTTTGTCTGGTATGTCAGCACATTCACTGCATTGCCCACTTACACTAATTAACTATATGGAACACATTCTTCCCTGAGGAGTCAGAAATTCTGTACCTAGTTAGGAAATTTATCCTATTTCTTCAATATCCACATTAATATTAACTTCTCATCTATGGCTAGGTCTTCCAGGTGGTCTCTCACTTTTTCCCAAGAAGACCCCTTATTCTCTCCCGTATCTGTCACATGCTATACTCATCATATTCTCATCAATATCATCATCATCAAAGTTTTGCATGCAGTCAAACTCTCCAGCCTCCTGTTATTTCCCCTCACAGGTCCAGATACTTCTCATTCTGTTCCCTGGACACACACACAGTTATTGTGACGATTGTACACCTCTACCAGCATCACATGATATAGTAATAGCTGCTAATGTGTGGTTGCAGGATCCTCGGCATAGTGTTTCTCATCTTTGGCTTCTTGACACTGATAGGAAGTCTTATATATTGTGTTACTGTCTGCAAAGACGTGAAGTCACCCAAGGATGTGTCACCTGAAGATCTCTATTGGACACATCACTGGCAAAAGAATATCGGATCACCAGAGATTCATTACAAGGCTGAAGATAAGTACCCAGATGATCGTTACAGTGACCACTATTCTGTGAGCAAATATTCGGGCAAATACTCTGATGGAGATCGACGAAGTGACCGCTACTGATGTGTCATTAGGTGAAGTTAGGGCATTAACACCTGTTGAACGAAGAGCAGTTATATCACACAACTCCCAGTATTCTGTATGCAGTGACATTTCTACCGTGCTTGACACATCTGCTTTATACCTTAGCTCTCAAGATCACAAATTATATAAGATATTTACAGGATTTTCATTATTTAGCCTGTTTTGGTATGGGAGTACTGCAATATACTCTGAACTCATAAATAAATGGTTCAGTAAATCACGAATAACACTGCACAGTCAGCAACATTTTTATGTGATAGAATTTTTTAAAGGTTTGACCATGTGACCTTAGCCATAGTTATATCACACTGTCCATGTGACCTTAGCCACAGTCATATCACACTGTCCATGTGACCTTAGCCACAGTCATATCACACTGTCCATGTGACCTTTGCCATTGCCAAATTACATTGTCCAAAATGCAGTTCTCTTTGGATTTTGAGGTTTTCACAGCGGTGTAGTTTGGATTATGTTCTTCTGGGACATGATACTGCATCACTGGGCGATCAGTTCCATATGTTCCTGTGGAACATCAGGAAATGACTACCCATTGACACATCATAAAGTGGAATCCTCGAAGCAGTTCTCATAATTCCTTTCTGAGTTTTGTGGCTGTCACAGTAGTGCTGCTGAAGTTTCAAGTCTTCTATGATGTGACGATATGTCATTGGGTGAGCAGTTGGATTGCAGTAGTGCCTTCATCTTTAGGGTCAGTAAATCCTAGGTCCTGAAGACGAAAGCACTGCAAACCTCCAAAATGTCAGGAGCTACTTATGCAAAGACAGGCGTCACTTACCAGAAGACCTGAATGTCCAGTTCTTTAATGCTGTTGCACACTTCTGTCAGTAGCCATACTGGTACAAGTGTGTTGTTACTGTGTCATCATTATGACCAGGTGACTTCATACACAAGCTTGACATCTGGATTGTGGAATGACAGGTTAGCATTGCAATCCGTCACCCTCAATGATACTGTGTGAAGTGCCCCGATCTCTACTGAGATGGTCATTGAAAGATTGTCGTTCAGAGTGACCAATGTCCGACTTTATGGAATAACACACATATACGCACACAGCACGTGCACAGGCATAATTCATGTTGAAGTAATCATGAGGAGTGATATGGCATAACATGTGACAAATCTGTGATTTTGGTGATTTTATGTATCACATATTCTTCAAATGTGGGTCATCTTTGGAGTTTTTACAACCTGTAGTGTGTTGTGTCTTTAGATGAACATACCGCCTTTGTCTTCAGGGTGACTGAATTAGTTACAGTGGATGCTGAAGTGATGAGTTGCCAACCATTCAAGAAGCTAACCAAGGTTGAGAGAATATAAGTTTTCCTCCAGATGACTTCTCCAACACCAGCAGTGGCTCCTCATGTACCACTGATCATCTGCCATACTCAAATGCCTAAACAATTTGTAGTCAGTCTGTAGTCTGCAGTTCCACCCAAGACCTGCCTATCCTTGTAGAACCACAAAAAGATCTAACAGTGGCTGATTCATTGTACTGCAATACATATATTAACCATGATTTGGTATGCTGTCATTCTGTTCTAGTGCAGTGTCCTCAGGGTGTTGCATACACACAAGTTTCAACAGGGTCACATCGCAGAACACTGTAACACTACATGGGGTCACATCCCAGAACACTGTAACCCTACATGGGGTCACATTGCAGAACACTGTAACCCTACATGGGGTCACATTGCAGAACATTGTAGCCCTACATCGGGTCACATCCCAGAACACTGTAACCATATATGGGGTCATATCCTGTAACATTCTAATCTTACATGGGGTCACAACGCAGAACACTGTAACCATACATGGGGTTACGTCCCAGAACATTGTAACCCTACATGGGGTCACATCCCAAAACACTGTAGCCCTACATGGGGTCACATGGCAGAACACTGTAACCCTACATGGAGTCATATCGCAGAACACTGTAGCCCTACATGAGGTCACATCGCAGAACACTGTAGCTCTACATGGTGTAACTATGCAGAACACTGTAACCCTACATGGAGTCATATCGCAGAACACTGTAACCCTACATGGGGTTACATCGCAGAACTCTGTAACCCTACATGGGGTCACATCACAGAACATTGTAACCCTACATGGGGTCACATTGCAGAACACTGTAACCCTACATGGGGTCATATCCCAGAACACTGTAATCCTACATGGGTTCACATCGCAGAACACTTCACATAATTGCCAAAAGAATATCAACTCTCACAGGCTGAATTGTTGTCACATGAATTACATTTCCGAAACAAAGCATACCAGTTAGGTTACACTCTTCAGGGATCTGACTTATTAAAGAACAATCGGTATTCTTCAACAGATACAGTCACCTCTTATACAGAATATTTTCACTTTTCTTTTAAGTGGGTGAAACATTTTAAAAGCAAGTACACTGCTTACAGCAGTAACAAATGCTTCACTGTGGATGCATAAAAGTAACACCATACTGCAATTGTACAGTGCACCATACTGCAATGTACGTATATCAAACAATTCTTAACAAAATACTTCCACTACCTTTTTAAATAAGTTGTATATAGGGAATTAGTTTAGTGTAATTATAGATGAAATAATACAATGAATTTTACGAATCCAAGTATTGCCATTACTGCAGAAAGCTGTGGTGTATGTTTAAAATGTTAGTACAATATATATATATATAAAACTAATAAGAGTACCTGTTCTTTGCACAGGTTTTGATTAAAATAAACTGTACTGACATAATGACATGTGTTTATTATAAGACTCATATTAACCTTTTGGCGCCGGAATTATTTTTTCTAATTTTAGCACACCTGTATATAAAATGTTCATAATACAGGAACCAAATATATTAGAATTATGAAACAAACTGCATTTTGAAGAGAAAAAAATGGAGAGTATATACCATGCTTAAAATATTCAGTACCTATATTTGTTAAATAAATATATAAAATGCAACTTTAGAGGTTAGCGGTGTGGTACGACCACTATAGTTGACATTAGGCGTCAAAGGGTTAATAGATACTTGCAATGACTAAAAGAAAAAGTGTTTTGTGTAAAAACCACTAACATCTCTTTGTTATCCAATTAACAATGTGGCACCTTAACTTATAAACTGACACCTGACTCACTCCAGTGCAAGAAGTAAAAAATGTATTGTTGTTACTTATCATTAATCTGAGATTATGAAAATGAAGAAACTGTGACATCATTTACCTGGGTAATTCCATGTGAAATAAACCCATTAATATAAAATGTTAGACCACTCTCTATTTTAATGAAAACTGGCACATGTGTACATCCTGTAACTTACCACAAATGTAACATTGGTACATTATTTGATTGTTTATGGGTTTCAGTAAATTCAAACTGTGATTGATACAACTCTCATCAACTTGCTGTATTTTGAAGCTCAATGAAGAGAGACAGGGCTAGTTGATGTACAGTTTCTGTGCTTAATTAAGCACCTCACCAGAAACATGTATGTGGAAAAAGAGATTTTGCTCCATACAGTCTTTACCTTTGCACAACATGTAAGTAAGCAATCAGCATCAGGCCGCAGCGTCTTTCCTTCAGTGAAAGATCCACCAGAACCCACTGGAGGGGGCTAAAACCCCAGTGTCCAATTATCCAGCTTCCATCCTAGTCACTATGCTGACTTAGCTGTCTAGCTTGGGCTGCATGAAGGGTCATGTTGCATCTCTGTTTGTTGTGTTATGTTCTGTGGATAAGTGAACAGCCTGCTATTTGACCCTCACTTCCAGAGACTGATCTGATACAAGTTCTGTTAACAATATTTTGTGTTTGGAAAACCATCAGTTTAATTTGTTCCAAATTTCACCAGTGGATCACAATGAGGTGCTCATTTTAAAGTGACTGTACACTGATCTCAGTGGATTTCTCAAGTCACCTTGTCACGTGTTAGCCCGGTGCATTACAGAACGTTTGTAACAGTATTCATATAAATTACTTACCAGTATGTAAAATTAAAACTTCCATTTTTGAATTTTTGCAATATTCAGAGTGCCCTGGTACATGTATTTCTACCATAAAGAACAACATGGCCCACCATGTGCTATGGAAAGCAAATATAAGCTTATTATGCTTCCCACATGTTTCACCCACGGTAGGCTATCGTCAGGGAGAACATATAAAAGGCAAAGCAGAAAGTGCTTCAGTTTACGCCAGTAACTGTTACTTTAATTCATATGATATATTAGAATGCCACCCTATAATTGTTCCTCATTACATTGTCAGAATTTACATAAAGCATCCCAATATTCCCCAGTGTATATCGTTTATTCTGTGCTACAAGTCAGTCAATCTAATGGTGTATTATACTGCTCAATTATAAGTTGAAGTGCACAACATATATGAAACTGTATAATTACATTGTTTTTGGCTAGTAAATGGGTGCACGTGGTTGTGCATTTGGTTCAGGCACAGTGCTACAAGTATGAAGGTCGCGGGTTCGAGTCCCGATGGTGTCACTGGAATTTTTCAATGGCATGATCCTTCTGGCCACACTATGGTCCTGGGGTCAACTCAGCCTCCAACAGAAATGAGTACCAGGAATATTTCTTCGGGGGAAGGGGGGGGGGATAAAGGAGGCCAGTATGTACGGCTGAAAACCTTGCTAACTTCATGTGCTGACTGTCTTGAAATCTGGAAGCCTCAAAATCCTGGAACCCTCAGGGCCTGTCCAGGCCCGTGTAGAGATTGTCTTTGCTTGTGGCTAGTAAACTGTGTGCCATAGATCGTATCCTTAAAATTATTTCTGGAACATTACAGGTTGCCTGTTTAATCATCCACAGTTTATCTGTTTATCTAGCTGTTAGCATTGGTTTCAATTTCAAAGAATTTTGTGGAAGGGAAATGCAGCCTTCTGGGAGATGTAGTCAGTAGTAATGGTCTCTCCACAGACATCTTATAATATTTACATGTTGTGGACATGCCAGACGATATGGATGCAGGGCAGATGTGGCTTCCATAGGTGATCATTTCAAATGATGGCCCAGCCTGGCCGAATATTTTGATGCCGCGGGCATTACAAACGTGGTTGTAGGATAGAATGTGGATTCTATACGTGCTCACTCGACTGATGCCAAGCCTGGTCGAAACACCTAACAACAACATTAATAGGTTTGTTTTCCAATTGTACATTGTGCATTCTGTTGGTCTTCACTGTTGTCTTTTCCATTTACCGACATTTTGAATGTTTTTTCGGGAACAACGATATTTACTATGAAACGTTCAAATACTTGCAAACTTCAATTCTAAGCTACTTCAAGACTATACAGCACGCATGTCGAACATGTACTACACCTTACTTTTATACATACATACATACACAAGAGCCACCTACGTTTTCGTTCTTGGTACATTCACGCGAATATCTCACAATGTATAATATTATTATTCATTACCTGCGGTCTATAAAATCTTCTTCCTGGTTTCTTCATAAGTGCATCACAATTTGAAGCTGTAACCACTCACTCAAATGCTACACGTGATCGCGCCAAATTTAACATACCTAACCTCAAATCAGTAATCCCTGATTCCCTACACTACGCAATACCACGGATGAATACCTCCTAGAGTGAGGAGTAGGGTGAAGCGAGATTCGTTACCCCGTGGAAACGAAAAAAAACAGCGCCTCAGGAGGCCTGGTCGTTCGAATGTAGCCGGCGTGGCTCAGTGGTCGTAGGTTAGGCGTACATCTGGTGGTACCTTATGGAACTATATAGCATAACATCGGTAAAGCATCTACCTGCCATACCATACCTCCCCCTCACCTCCACAACGCCGTTCCCATTGGTACTAAACAGCAGCACATTACAGCATTCTTACAAACCAACTAAATACACTTATTAGGCAATGTACCTTATTGTTTTACATTATATTTATTGCCTAACTTACGTACTTAGTTGGTCTGTAATAAATATGGTAGCGATAAAATGCATGGAAAGTGCAGAATATTAAGATTCAAAATTATTATAGTTTTCCAGGTTATGGGACCGTGTAATGTGACTGGTGGATACCGAGGTTTTGGGCAGGGCATACTACCTCCATCTTTTGACGGCCTGTGAAGATGGACACAAAACATTCATAACCAGACTATACAGTGCCCTGACCCAGATCGCAATATGAATGCTCACCACTTTCAGCACTTCAAATCCTGTACCAATGAATATTAAAAACAACTGAAGTCTGGACCTAAAATGTTTGTGTAGCAAGACTACCACAATCCTATCAGAATGAACCACACCAAAAACTATGGATCTGATTCTCTTACATGTTCAATTCATTAGAAATAAACAATGTATAGAAATATATATATATATATATAGTACATATATATTCTACAGGTCTGTATGACCACTAGAGGTGTAGTCATACATTATTTAGGATGAGGCTGTCAATTCCTTAACCCCCAGGCAATACACTGTTGTAAATGGGAATTCTGTGTCTGATTTGCATGACATTTTTCAGGAATATATCTCTTGCGTAAAACAAGACTTGTCTGTACATTATTTTAAATGGTAATCCACCCCCTATTGTTCACACGACAGTTTGTGCTGTGAGCAACAAAACACAACACATTAATACAACAACACCCTATGTAAGGTTTGGTGCCCCAATGTTTCATTAAGTACCACACAGAAAGGCTATAGAGGAGTGTGGAGGTACTGTGCATACAGCTCCACACATTCTTAACTCTGGCACCAGACAGAGATAAGTGATCTGCTTCCTGGCCCAGCCACTTTACCCTGAGTACAGAATGAATAGAAGTCTGAGCTGGCCTCAAAGGTTGCCTGAATGCTTTGTAGATGACAATAATTGATGGAACATTACTTCATCCAGCCCACAACACTGCCTTCATGTAAAGCAGTTTCCCAACTAAAGTAGATTTTCACACTATGTAGAGAATGAACATTCACTCTCGATTTACAAGCACCCTGAGCCAGATCAATCCCACAGCAACGTCACACTTATATAAGATGTAAGATGATTTTAATATCTTCCATCTATGTCCAAGCCTCTTAACCAATTTCTTTCATTGAGTGATGGACAATGATCGGTGTCACATTTTCTGTCCCATTCAGTCTCTGACCTACAAAACATGTAATAATGAAACCTACCCTGCATGCTACATGCCCTGCCAATCTTTTCCTTCTCAATTTTTTAAACTTGACGGTATTTGGTGAACACTACATACGATTTAGCAGTGCAGTGCATTATCAACTGTAATAGCACAATGCCTATTATTTTTAAATTACAAAACTTATGCTTGCAAACTTACTTGCTGCAGAACAGTGACAGTGGTCAGTTAAGTATCCCCTAGTTCCTGTGGGGAAGGCTTCACCATGACAGCAGAGAGTTCCTTCTCAACTTTTATGCCCTTGTTTTCTCCCTACCCCTGGTGTCTTTTCCTAAAACATAACACAGAGCACAATTATGTAATATACTTACATATACATACAAAAAATCTCTGTGGAAAGACTGGAATACAGTCATGCTTGTCAAACACCAAGTACAATAATGACACTCACTAGAACTATGGTTTGTAACATTTGTACGATTTGGTCATTTAGTTGTTTAGGTTAGGTTAGGTTATGTACGTAGTTATTATTCATTCATTCACTCACTTATTGGCTGGCAAAAAAGTAATGTTATCCGACCATACATTATGTCCAGAATCTGCTCATTTGTAAGTGTAAATGAAGAAACACAAAGAATGGGAACTGTTTTGCATAGAAGAGCCATGGCCTGAATTTAACCCCTCACATCCATCAATAATCTCCATTTTAGCTGAAAATATAAATTTTTTTCCAAACCTTATATCTTGTGATGTGGCTGGCAGTAGGCTGCTATCCGTAGCAAGGCAGTTCGGCACGAACATCCAATTGATACCGTGTCTGCAATAGCTCCCTGTTGTCAGCACCAGTAAGTCCTGTTTCAGAATTATGATTGTTTTAAATAAAATGAGGAGTATCAACAGTGACTGAAAACAAGCACATTCACCCCTTACATTTGGCCTGCAATCAAAAACAGACACATCACTGGTATGAATGACACTATATTAATTCATTATTATAGGTTATTAAATTAGATAACCTTATGTTATTTATTTTATTTACCTTCAGCTCTCTATATCAGATAACATAAATGGATTTTTTTTCAAAGCTGAACAAAAATACTGGGACAGTCACAGAAAGTGGCAACAAACTGTATCCAACAGTACTGCCAACACATATCTTTTCTATATCCTATGACATTCATTCACGTAATTCAAACTAATTGCACTTGAATTCAGTTGGAATTAATGTCCAGAATATTTACAACATTCAGATCCCACTCCAGTGGACACTTACACTCTGTGAATGTTACACTCACTCACCAGCCCACTGCTGGAGGCACTTTTGTCACTCAAACTGTTGCACAACCCAATTAAACCTTAAACATGAGATGCATCTTATCAGATCAAACAGGACAGTTCCAAGGTAATGGTGTGAATATTCTGATGTGTTATATACCTTTAGCATAGGGCCCCTCACGTGCAGGTCACAGCAGACAAGAATGCAACTACTGCATGCTACCTTCCTGGTTCAAAGTCAGCGTTTTTCAGCCATCTGTGTGGTACCAAACACAGGAACTCAGCCATGCCTAGTAATGTGTGTCATTATGCTCTGTGTTAAGGAGAGGGACAAGATCCATATTGGATCAAGAATAATATCAGTTTTTTGAATACAATGACAAAACCCATAACAATACACAATGCGTACAGAAATTTACCCACATTTTACAAAATCTTACATTTTTTAATTCACTTCTTACGATATACTACACATTACTAATGTAATGTATCATACTCTAGTGAGTTTTAAACACTGGTGTATGGACTCCCTGAAGATGGAAGAGTGCTGCTCACATGTGTGTATGCTGCTTGTGTATCTCACAACAGTATACCAATGAATTGCGTATCTTGGACATGACACAAATACCTGAATTGGGGCTGGTGGGAACAGACTGAGTGGTGATTGGCATAGAAAATGGGAACCACTCTTTTCAACGAGACAGGTTCGTGGCATCAATAAAAGAAAGGAAATACAGAATGGAGAATGACGCATATTATTGAATAATCCAATACAACCTGCAGATCTAGACCTGGATGGGACTGGTCTAGATGAAAGTAAACACTGGATGAGGAAAGCTGATGCGTTAATGCTTACTCTTACTTTCTATACTTTGCTTGTACTACAAACCAAAAGATATTTATTTGGCAGTATTGGTGAGAGACGAACTGCAAAACAATACATGGAACAAAAAAAGTGACTCAACTTTTTTACATTATAGCCAAATTAATACAATTTGTTCTAATTATGGCAACCTTTTGGATTTTTACACCGTATAATATAGCTGGTTACTTTGGACATTTCAGAGAAACCACATATAAGACATCAGGTAAAAACCTAAGATGACAATGAGTTAAACAACAACCAATATAAAACCGTGCAAACTTACAATTGTTCTGGTTTTGTTTCTTCGCTGTCTCCATTGAACATGTAATATATTAATGTAACTGCTGAGTGCATCATACATGTACTGCATATAACTTGAACTGCTACAAATTAAAGCATATATAGATGGAGTAGAATACATATATACTTTATAGGCTCATTGCCAATCAACACTGTCAAATAATACTCCTGGTGTGCAAGTAAACAACACAGCCGTGTACCCAAATAATACTCCTGGTGTGCAAGTAAACAACACAGCCACGTACCCAAGTAATACTCCTGGTGTGCAAGTAAACGACACAGTCGTGTACCCAAGTAATACTCCTGGTGTGCAAGTAAACGACACAGCCGTGTACCCAAGTAATACTCCTGGTGTGCAAGTAAACAACACAGCTGTGTACCCAAGTAATACTCCTGGTGTGCAAGTAAACAACACAGCCATGTACCCAAGTAATACTCCTGGTGTGCAAGTAAATGACACAGCTGTATACCCAAGTAATACTCCTGGTGTGCAAGTTAACGACACAGCCATGTACCCAAGTAATACTCCTGATGTGCAAGTAAACGACACAGCCGTGTACCCAAGTAATACGACACAGCTGTGTATCCAAGTAATACTCCTGGTGTGCAAGTAAACGACACAGCTGTGTACCCAAGTAATACTCCTGGTGTGCAAGTAAACAACATAGCCGTGTACCCAAGTAATACTCCTGGTGTGCAAGTAAACGACACAGTCGTGTACCCAAGTAATACTCCTGATGTGCAAGTAAACAACACAGCCGTGTACCCAAGTAATACTCCTGGTGTGCAAGTAAACAACACAGTCGTGTACCCAAGTAATACTCCTGATGTGCAAGTAAACGACACAGCCGCATACCCAAGTAATACTCCTGGTGTGCAAGTAAACGACACAGCTGCGTACCCAAGTAATACTCCTAGTGTGCAAGTAAACGACACAGCCGTGTACCCAAGTAATACTCCTGGTGTGCAAGTAAATGACACAGCCGTGTACCCAAGTAATACTCCTGGTGTGCAAGTAAACGACACAGTTGTGTACCCAAGTAATACTCCTGATGTGCAAGTAAACAACACAGCCGTGTACCCAAGTAATACGACACAGCTGTGTACCCAAGTAATACTCCTGGTGTGCAAGTAAACAACACAGTCGTGTACCCAAGTAATACTCCTGATGTGCAAGTAAACGACACATTCGTGTACCCAAGTAATACTCCTGGTGTGCAAGTAAATGACACAGCCGTGTACCTAAGTAATAATCCTAGTGTGCAAGTAAACGACACAGCCGTGTACCCAAATCTCATCGCTCCACTCGCTCATCTGTTCTTACTGACCCGTTCATTCAGGACCGACAAATCTCTCCTTGCATCCGTGTTTCAACAAAAGTTCTTTCTCCATGAAATCACAAGGTGTAGCTACAATTTCCTAAGAATAGCCACTGTAATACTCCTATCCGCCTAAAATAAGCAGAATTAATAGTAGATATGGCAGCTGTCCACGTACACTTGCTGTACCAAACATGCAACTGTAGTCAGTACATATGTACATTCCTGGTTGTGCCTGCAGCCTGACCTACAGGTCTGTCTGTTGTGCCAGTTCTCTAATTCACTCACCATCTGCAGCATGATGTACAATGACACATTCACCGGTAAGCACAAGTTTTGTTACACAAACAGATACGCTCCACGCTGCACAACGCAGGACATACTGCCAACAAAACCTATGAACTTTTCAGAATTTTCTTTCTATTTATTACCTCTGATTCCGCTGCAACAGTAAACAGTTCATACTCCACAAGTGAATTATAATGTAGTGGGAACACCTAAACACAGGCAACACACACTGCAGAAACAATACAAATTTATTGTTTAGCATCCCAATAAATATTCATAAACAAGTACAATTTTATTTTAACTTCAACAGCTAAGAGGAAAGAACCTGGGTGTGAGATGGCTGTTTGGAAATCAACAAACTATGAAACAAGAAACAGAAAGACAAATTAAATGTAATGTTACTACCCTAATATGTCCTGCCCAACAGGACTGTGGCATACTGAACTTTATACAAGCAAATGTAAACTGAATGAAAGCAAAATGCAGTTTTCAAATTGTTGCTGCCATCTGAATGATTTCATTCAGTCTGACATTTTCTAAACTTACATTACAAAAAAGTTAGTGATGAGCTGACGCAATAAATTTATAGCGTCACTATTGTACCTGACGACTGTCAGTGGCTGGCCCATATGTCACCTTAATACAGCCAAGTCCACTGATCACCCAAACACACAGCAGAAATGAGCGAATAATAGTTATCAGATAAAATAATGATTCTGTACAAATAAAAAGGCAGCATTAAAATATGCCAATATTCTGCTCTGGTCACCATCTTAGTTATTAATTTCTGAATGTGGAAAAAATTATGGGATTTATTAAATTTAAAATATGATTTGATTTTTAATAACACCAGGACAAAATTTACAATGAAGAGAAATAAGTTTTCACCACACACACAAAATATAATGGCAGAGTTTCATGCATATATGAAATTTCAAGCCCTAAAATGACACTGACTTTTCTGTGGCAGTCATTACGTTACAGAGCCCTTAACATGACACTTGACATAAGAATTTGTTAACATCATTGCTCAGGCAATACATCACATTTTGCACTCATAACGTCATCCTTACGTATAAGAGTATGGGATTGTTACAATTAAAAGAAAACTAAAACATGAATAAACATAGGACAAGAAGGAAGGTCAACATGTACCTCAAAAATACGTAACCTGCAACAAACAGAACTATGAGACACTTGGCACAAAAACTTAAGTGCTGATACACAGGCACTGTCACATGGTCACAACAGCTACAATGAGCAGCAGTACCACGGGGTCTGTCTCACCCTCTTCTGTGACTCACTAGTGATGGTGATGATGCAAATACTGCACACACACCTGCTATCAACATTCCAGTCCTTACACAATTCAAGTGCTGATATACAGACTGCTTTAGAAATTCCAGTATGGTGTCCAGAGCACACAGAGTCACAGGTGCTGGCTTTGTTATCCAGCTACCATGCTCAAAGACATGGTGACAGCAACAGCCCCTTTGATTACACCTGAACAGACATCTTTCTGAAACTGATGGGATGGGAAATCATATGGCAGGCCTTCAGATCCTAAATTCCTCTTCCCTTGAATATGAATTATAAGCTGTCAGTAAATCTTCACCTTGCTAAACAATTTCTATTGAAAAATCATCATTAAACCCTGGATTAAAGAAATTCTCCAAAAACAGAGAATATAAACATATCTAGGTGTTCAGGATACAATACATACTTCAACAGTTAAGATTTTAGGTTTCCTTCGATGTAACCCTTTGAAGATGGAGACAGCAGGTTTGTTCAAAATTTTGGCCACTGGTACTGCAACAATGCAGTTCAGCAGGCTAGCCACAAGACTCTCCACTTTCTAGAGCCATGTGTGTGTCCAAGTAATACATTTGGAGCCGCACACAATACATCTGCCTAGACACAGCCATGTCTGGTTGCTCTTTCAGTGGACGTGGCTTTGATGCCACGACTTCATTCTAAAAAAGGAAATTGCTATTACAGTAACAGTTTCACAAACCAGATACATGTACATGTTCTTTAGCAACAGTAAGCACATACAGAACTTGGTAAAATGAAGTTAAAAAAGCAAGAACAGAGATTTAAAAATGCCCTTCTCTTTATATGGCAGAAGTTTCAACTTATTTCTCCTGCAGCATTTACTGTCCAGAAATACAGAGCTAATGTTGGGGTGGCACAGCACTGTCAGGCATGTAATGGCAAGGGTCATGTAATTTATACTGAAAAAATGCCACATTTGGCCATCTGGACCACACACATGCCCTCCTGCATATTGCAACATACAGAAAATTAAGAAGATTACACACCTCCAATGGAAAGGAAAGGAAAGTAGAAGAAATTATTTATTTTTTGACCAAAGCATGACTCTGCATCTGTGTGTACAGTGGCAGCATAATTACAGGTAATCCTAGAGCTTTGCAATGTGTATAGAAATCCAGCAGAAAGACAATGAATCCTACACAAAGTAGACTTGCTGTAAACACAGAAAAATACAGTATTTTGGAATCAAGGCAGAATGAAAGTTAACATAATGTTAAGAAATGAACACATTCACTGCAGCCAGCCACTTCCATTACGGTTGTTATGCACAAGTGGTCCACACCATCTGTGGTCAATTGGGACAAGAAAAAATGCCATTTAAATTGAATCCCCTTTAAGTGCGGAATTTACACCCACAAGAAATGAAGGAGGCATGGGTCAAAGAAGACCAGGCTGTTGTGTGCAGTAATTTGCACAAATAAATTAAGGGCAAACTCAAGAATAAGATACTGTGAGCAAATGGTGTATGGAAGTGATACTGGCAGAAAAAATGTGGTCCACAGATTATGATCTCTTGAAGTGCCAGAAATGTGTACATATATTTACTAAACATTTGGATCCCTATACATAAGGAAACAGACATTAAAGAATTGGATTCATAGGCACCCCCTGTACATATTTAATGACACTCTTCCAAAGAAGCCAAAAACTGTTTTCGTCTGCTTATTTATACCAAGACATGCCCATTCTTAAAATTCGTACCATGTGATACAAAAGTCCAATATAACTTTCTGATAAATTTGTGAAGTGAGAGAGAAAACCAAGAAGATGCAACAGTTAGATGTTTATTATCAACACTTTCTCAACATGTTTCAGGCATCATTATGCCCATCTTCAGGAGAACAAGATGTGTGTTACAGCAC
>Ga0123354_10007197_pt1 | contig 16688 bp, 8 predicted proteins | sample TergutLab28metaG_2_FD_97872 | JGI IMG/M metagenome (GOLD analysis project Ga0123354, IMG submission 97872) | Labiotermes labralis P4 segment gut microbial communities from Petit-Saut dam, French Guiana - Lab288 P4 | ecosystem: Host-associated > Arthropoda: Insects > Digestive system > Gut ...
GTGGCCCAGAGGGTGGGTAGAGGTATAGCTCTACTCTTCAATGACCGCGGCACTAGAAGGGGGTGAGTGGTCAGCAGCACGCCCCGGCCGCACTTTACCCCCGGGAAAGACCCGGTACACATTCTACAGGAGGCTGGGTGGGCCCCAGGGCCGGTATGGACGGGTGGAAAATCTCGTCCCCACCGGGATTCGATCCCGGACCGTCCAGCCCGTAGTCAGTCGTTATACCGACTGAGCTACCGGGCCCACAAAATAGTGCGAAGGTAAACTTTATTTAAGACAGATATGAATGGAAGTGAGGGTGAAAATTTTAATTCATTGTAGCTTATTTTTTTATAATAAATTCCTGCCTGTTTATATAAGCAAGATCACGAAACTGCAGTACATGTGCGTATATCATGAACCAACAAGATACACTATTTTCTATTAATTTATTTCAATAATAAGCTTCTACATGTTTCGAGCAGGCTTGCTGCTCATCATGAGGAGGATTAACTCTGTATAAACAGCAATTGGTATAAGGGATGGATCCCGATCCTGCCAGCAGCCAGTCAACATAACGCATGACATATACCAATTGCTGTACATAAAGTTTTACCTGCTGATGATGAGCAGAAAGCCTGCTCGAAATATGTAAAGCTTACTATTGAAATAAATTAATAGAAAATAGTGCATCTTGTTATACGGATATATTACGATGCACGGTCAACAAAACATTAAATTTGCAATACGTATATTTGCTACTTCGGCTGGAAGGCTGAAGGTCGCGAGTTTTGTGGAAGATGTTTCATAAGGCGTGTGCCTCTAATCACTACCACGTTGTTAATCTTTGGTATGACATGTCATGAACTGTTTCCTTTGTCGATAATACACTTCGGCTGAAAAATCCTGAGACAATACTCCAAATGCGTAAAGTCCAGGGAAAACGTAAATTCATACCGTCGTAAGCATGTCGTATTATGCACGTCTGACACTTTGAACAAAAACGTAGTTAAACTTGATTTCTTACAGGCCTGTTTCTTAGGGTTCTTGTAAACAAAATTTACTTACGAAATATTAACAAGTTTAAAAGGTCTTCTCTCAACACGTTTATACCTGGACACCGCTGTTATTAACTTTTTTGTAGGTAAAATTACACAGTTCCAAAATTCACTTATGTTATACGCGACTAATGGCTTTATCCTCATTGAACAGCACATGGAATCAAAGGGAAAGATTACTCCAACTTATGTACGGCTCTCACTTGTATACTTCTCCAGAAGTGGGACAATACTAGGACCAAGACACTATATTTCTCTCTTCCTCTGGTCTTTCCCTCTCTGTTTCTCCCTGTCCTTTCTTTTGCGTCCCTCTAACCTCTCCCCCTTTTCCTCCAACTTCCTTCTCTGTTAAGTCTCCACTGACAGGCAGGAGAGAAATGGGATCTTGAACGACATTTTCTGTCTCTCCTAGTCTTTCGTCGCGTTCTCAGATGGGACTTGATTCAACTTTAAAGTAACTACACTGTAATTGAAAAGTATTTCTTTCTTTGCTGTGGGATGAAACAAATCTAGACTCAGAAAGATCACAGAAAGGATACGGAATTTTGTTCTGGGCAGAAAACATTAGCGGTGTTAACTATATTTGCTGATTACGTAATTCCTCGCTCTTGATTTTTCAATTGGCAATAAAACAAACAGGGAACTTTGCGCTTCCCATCCTATTATCTTTACGATATAAAATATCAAAATATTTCTAGTTACAGGTAAACAATAAACATCGTACTAATTTTTTAAATAGCCCTAATTTCATATTTTATCATACATATCTTTAACTGGCCTACCCTTTACTGCAATCACGCCTAAGTTTTTGCAAGGTCCAGTCATATTACTTTGATTTGCATTTGTTTGAATTCATATTACTTCTTCGTATTTACAATTCTCAACCAAATAAATAAAAGACAAAAAGCTATAGAGGCAGTTTTAAAATTTAAAAAATTCATATAACACAGCCACCAAATATGCATGGAACGAAAATATATTATTTCAGTACGGATTATTTCAATTAATTTTTCCTAGAAGTAGTAAAATAAGTAAATTATATTTTATATTTTAGAAGTTTTGTAATAAGCAGAAGAGGCTCATTTGGAAGCCACTCCGTCTGTGTTTCTTTCTTATTATGAAAAAAATATCGACGACTAAACTCTTTTAAGGGGCTCCGTGGAATTCAGTAGAAATGTTTTTAAAAAACCTGTTTGGAGCAAGGATGATTTTCGTGAAAATTGGTTCTATGCTCGTTACATCTTACTTAGGGGCGCAACCTAAATCAATTTATGTCCGTAACTTCCACATAAGTCATGTTTCCAATTACAGCCAATTATTAATTGTGAGTTTAGTTCAAAATCGGTCTAGTGAAGCGCAAAAGTTTCTAAAAGGGGGTTTCACTCTCCTTCTGTACTAATTCCTTCAAATTAGCAGAGGACCGACACCTTAAAACAGGATAAAATAATTAAGTAGAATTTAAATTCTGTGTAATTATGATTGCAAATAATTATTTCACACAGAACGCCCGCACGTTTTTGAAAACAAATAAATAGTCAATGAAATTTCTTACCTATTCAAAATTCAATCGTGTTCTACGTTATTTTTCCCGACGAACCTGTTAGGATACACTTGTTTGAAAAAAGGCTATAATGGAACTATGGAAGTCCTAACCGAAAATACATCAATTGAATTAATACTTTCTCGGTAATGTAAATGAATTGAAATCGATATAGTTCTGTGAAATACAACCTCGTAACATGAAAATTTTATACTTGTACATTTCATACATTTGTTTTCTTCATTTTTCGAATAAACACTGTTGTATACCAAATAATTTATGGTTAAGCGAAGCTGTAAACTTTTACCCTAATCCGGTTGAAGGTTAATCGGCTTTATTTAAGACAGAATCAGTACAATTTGCGTACAAACATGACACGTTAAGTACAAAGCGCCTTACTCAAGACGAAGCTTAGTTAACTGTACTTCAGAGAAGGTCACTATACTTTACAGACTGCTATGTGGTTGTGACTTGGCTGATTATCGAGTTTATGGATTTTATTTGTGCACGTAACAAATGGCTGAAGGTTTCGTGCCTATGTGTCTTAATAAGAAGTTATTTGATAGGGATTTTGTGGTTTATTTAACAAAGTTGTCAATATTTAAAAAAAAAAACATAGCTTCAAAGATTTTTCGATAAATATGAATGTGAAGAAATGAGGAATGACGAAACAAGTGTCGTGGTGAAGCTGAAAACCACCGACTTCTGGGATAAGTGTAAGATGCCGTGTAGATAGTATGCATAAAAATCGTACCAGTAAACCGTCCACATTTCAATAGTACCAGTAAACCGTCTACATACCAATTGTACCAGTAATCCTTCCACATATCAATAGTAACAGCAAATCTTCTACATATAAAACGTACCAGTAAACCGTCTACATATTAATCGTACCAGTAAACCGTCCACATAACAATAGTACCAGTAAACCGTACACGTATCAATCATACCAGTAAACCGTCCACATATTAATAGTACCAGTAAACCGTCTACATATTAATCGTACCAGTAAACCGTCCACATACCAATAGTACCAGTAAACCGTATACGTATAAATCGTACCAGTAAACCGTCCAAATAAAAATCGTACCAGTAAACCGTCTACATATTAATCGTACCAGTAAACCGTCCACATACCAATAGTACCAGTAAACCGTATACGTATCAATCGTACCAGTAAACCGTCTACATATTAATCGTACCAGTAAACCGTATACGTATCAATCGTACCAGTAAACCGTCTACATCACAATCGTACCAGTAAACCGTCTACGTATTAATCGTACCAGTAAACCATCTACATATTAATCGTACCAGTAAACCGTCCACAAATCAATAGTACCAGTAAACCGTATACGTATCAATCGTACCAGTAAACCGTCTACATATCAATTGTACCAGTAATCCTTCCACATGTCAATAGTACCAGTAAATCTTCTACATATTAAACGCAACAGTAAACCGTATACGTATCAATCGTACCAGCGAACCGTCTACATATCAATAGTACCAATAAACCGTCTACATATTAATCGTACCAGTAAATGGTCTATATATCAATTGCACCAGTAAACTGTCTTGATATTAATCGTACCAGTGAATGGTCTAAATATTAATCGTACCAGTAAACCGTCTAGATATCAATCGTACCAGTAAATGGTCTGCATATCAATCTTACCAATAAACTCTACATAATAATCGTACCAATAAACCTTCTACATACCAATCGTACCAGTAAACCGTCTACATATCAATCGTACCAGTAAACGGTCTACATATCAATCGTACCAGTAAACTGTCTACGTATCAATCTACACGGTGTAATATCTCGGATTATGATTTTCTTAATGAAAACCAATGTGAGGAACTTAAAATCTTGCAGCTTTATGTTACTGCAATACATTACTAAACAATTAATTAATAAGGAACTTAAGAGTATTTAAGTCAAAATATGTGCGTAAAATGTGTAATTTAAATGAGTTTTTAATTGACAGGTCAATAATATTAAAATATTTTGGTGTCATTTGAATTTCTCAGTACAGGATTTAAACCGTATGCACAGGAATTGTGACAAAACATGACAATTTTGAATTGCCAGTAACTGCAGTAAAAATTTAATGATCTATTATAAAATATTATACGTAAATTTTCAGAGAAAACTTCGGTTGTTGATAAAAACTTATTACGAAGATATAACCGTCTTCTTATGTAATGGGGTAAAAACGATAGTTATGTGTTAAAGTTAAAACAGATAAAGTTCGCCCTAGAAGAAGCCATTAGGGCTCAGAGGAATTGTACAGGCACAGCTCTACTCCCAATTGAACTTGGCGCTTAATGCGGGTGGGCAATCAACGCCAAGCTCCGGCCGCTTTACCCCCGGGAAAGAAAGCCGGTACCTATTGTACAGAAGGAGGCTGGGTGGACCCCAGGGACGGTCCGGCCGGGTGCGGAAAATCTCGCATATTAAATTTAATTTGTTTTAAGTTGTAATTCAGAAGTCCCCACGTAATACAGTAAAAGCTAGAAAAACACTTCGATGAAGTCGTCGATTCTACGCTAAATAAAGGAACGTTTGAATGTTACAAGCAGGGGGTATGGATCTTTACACAAAATGCAGTTACTTGAAAGTATGCAGGAAGTTAGTTAGGCGTTCCCTTCGTGCAGTAACTTAATGACATAAGGTACGAATCAATTACAATATGAAAACTTGTCACTCTTTTTTAATCACTCTCAAGGATATTTAAAATTTAAATGGTTGCTGGAGATTAAGGGAGTAGATAAATGTGGTTTATCCTGTAACACGACATGTTTACGTCAAGGACAAGACATGGAATTTGTAACGAATTTTAGTGCTTTTAGAATTGTTAATTATGACTACCAGTACTATTGCTGCTGTTGTTACTACTACTACCACTACTACGACTACCACTACCACTTCTACTACTATTACTACTACTACTACTACTATTACTACTACTACTACTACTACTACTACTACTACTACTACTACTACTACTAGTGGTAGTAGTAGACTACCACCACTACTACTACCACTACCACTATCACCACTACTACCACTACCACTACTACTACTACTACTAGTGGTGGTGGTAATAGTAGTAGTAGTATCTGTCCCAGTAGCGGCAGAAGATTGACAATATTGTTTGCGTGGGCGTGTTAAAAATAATTTTGTGTTTTTCCTCAGTCACGCTGTTGAATGTAGCCGGATGACTTTTAAATTGGTTTCTTAAAGGACTACCAAGTAACAAGTCAAAATTAAATTAACTAATTTTTATAAAAACCTACTTGATGTTTTGGGCTTCCATGAAAACATAATCTTGCATATAACAGTAGGGAATTTTACGCAATTTGTAATGTATTTCTAGAGAGTCTATTTTTTTTGTACTTTACTTTCTTTTAATGTAATATGAAAGCACTTATTTAGGCCTGGGTACTGTAATTTGGCAGTCACAAGAAGGAGACATAGATGTAAAATAAACACAAATAAGAGGGATTCTGTCATTTTCCTTATCTACTTTAACTGGACAAATTTGCGTAATTGCTTTCACTGTGACCGTAGGCTGCAGACATGAGAACAGAATGATACTGCAGTTTTTTGTAAACACAATGAGCGAGCGTGACGACAGCTTACAACTCAGTTTAAAATCATTTCTTCCTATCTTGAGCCTCGTAAATGTCTGTGTTGACAAGAGTCCCTCACACCAAATTACTATTAAATATCCATTTTCCCTTCATTACTTTATATAATCAGAAAAGATAGACGTGTGTAAATTATTTGAAAGTTTTAAACGAGTTGGAGCGAAGAATAACTTAAGCAAAGTTCATGGCTGTCAGCGAGATTCGAAATCACAACTCAGAGTTCAAGACCTCCACCTCTTTATTGCAATTTACAGGACGAGTACGAGTGACAGCTGTAACATATCTTAAATTAATGACATAAAGACTTACGAATACTGCAGTTAACTAGGACGCACCATTAGCATGAGCGTGTTAGCAGATCTGAAAGTCAGTTGTGAGTTTGAGCCATTAATATGTTTGTACATGTTATGAAATAAGACGGTTAGCTCTTTGAGTACAGTGTGTGTTTAGAAGTCGTGCAACAAGGATTCTATTTCCAACAGATGATGAAATTTTACATATCACTGTATCGTTATATTCATGTCCTATTAACCTTTTGGCGCCGGAATGATTTTTTTAAATTTTAGCACACCCTGTATATAAAATGTGAATAATACAGGAAACAAAAAAGTTAGAATTATGAAACAAACTGCATTTTGAAGAGAAAAAAACGGAGCGTATACACCATGTTTAAAATATTCGGTAAATATATTTGTTGAATAAATATATAAAATGCAACTTTGGAGGTTAGCGGTGCGGTACGTCAACTATAGTTGACGTTAGGCATCTAGAGTTTAAATAGTACGGTGTGGGGTAAAAGCGGCCGAATCGTGAAACTAATTTCGTACCTACTCAGTACAGAGATTTAAAAGTGTGTTAAACTTCATTTCACTTCCCCCTGAGTCTTCATGGTGTTACTGCTTAAACACAATGATAGTTTATATTTTATAAAATTATACAGTACATATGTGTATATTTGCGGAGTACTTGAAAAGACCTGTTGAAAATGCCACGGAAAATCCATTCTAGACGTAACTATGTGCACGTTGAAGCAGTAAGAATATTAATGTCCTCTGCAAGTCACAGAATCATTACTTCTCCTGTGAATGAATTACATTCCACTTAGCCATCACTAGTGTCCTTTGCGTTAACCAAATATTGATGTGTCTATCATCCATTCTTCTGCTTTTAGAGAGTCTCCCGCCTAAGATGAAACCAAAGGAACAGGATTTAGGGTATTTAGTAAGTCTGATATTAGGACATGACCACTTTTTTATAAGCCTTGCAATTATTTATTCACTAAAAATCTTATAAAATTCGTCGCCATATAATCTTGAATACCGGACACAACGATGAAAAGAGATAACGTAGAAAAATATAGCATAATAGTATAAAGAGAGGAAAACTCTTTAACATCCATTTCCTCAATTAGTGCTTTAAAGAAAAATGTCTTATTTGCTTATATTAAACCTTCCCTTGTCACTGTTGTCATTCCTTGAAAAATAACTTTTTTTTTTCAGTAAAATTTAAAATTCAGTTGGCTACACGGAGTTAGTTATATCTCTTGTAGGCCTTGAGGAAATGTTTGTGGAACGACATTGTTGTATGTTTTGTAAAGAGAGAACGAACAGAGGGGAGGAGTTAAAACAATTAAAGAGAATGACAGAATAAGAATGATAAGAAGCACAGAACCTAGTTTACAAAACAAGACGTTGTAGAAAGGATCACGATGAGTACGCGTACAGGTAATCTCTCTGTCTATCTTTGTTATCCAAATAAAGCAGGTGATGTCTGACCAGCGTAACTTTCAAACACTACCTATTGCAAAAGATGTCAGCCTCGGGGTATTAGGGTCATTGTATCAAGCTGTTCCAATAGCCAAGCGTCTCAGATTCAATGTATATTTTTATGTACAATCTGTTGAATAAATATTGTTCTTTTTGCTGAATTAATGGTATTATATTCAAATGAAGTAACACTTTCAGACTGCATATTTGTTACTCTTGAGAGAATCCTTATCGTTTGTATTAAACAAACAAACACACAAACACACACACACACACACACACAGAATTCACATTTGGGATCTGAAGTTCTGGACATTCTTCTTCTTCACAAATTCGGTTGTTTTATGGTATCAACTTGCAAAATTGTAAAGCATGAATGGAATATGGTACTAAATAAAATTGCCAGGGAAGTATAAAGGACCAGTATTTCATTGGCAGTTTAACCCGTTAAAGTTTACTGGCTATTATCTCTAGCAACATGTTTAACACTGAGTAATTCTTGGGTAGAAAACATAAAAACCTTAAATTAAATGATTCAAAATTTGTAGTTTAAACAATTACTGTACTAGATGTCGATATAAATATTTGTCTCCTATTAACCTGAAGTGAGCCGCGATAATGGGGCTTTGGATTGGACGTCCAAGGAATAGCAGTTCAACGAGCAGCAGGAGCCTTCCATGTCTCCAAACCGGCTCTCGGTCCAAAACCCTCCTATGCAGGGATACCGAGAAGTTTTTATTCGACGATGAAGTGTCCCCACTTAGTGAAGAGATTAAGAATGAGTGGAGCCATACCTGCACTCCCCCATATGTCTTAAGGTTTGTTCAGGTGCAACTTCAGATGTACCTTTACATTTACCTTTGGCGAAACTTAAACAGGCAGGTGTATGAAGATTCTCAACCATCCACAACCCAGTCCGTGGAGTGGAATACTTTCCATCAATCTGAAAGTCGCTCAGATTATCGAACTATTCCCCACATTTTATGGGAACAGGACATTTTTGCGTTTGCACAAAAACTGGGTCACGTGAATCCATGCCACGTAGCCACAGCCCCTCTTCTCTAATTCAGCTGCTGTATAGCCTTATATCTATGTTGAGGTCTCGTAAGTTTCAAATTCCCTTATGGTTTCCCACCAAAATTTGTAAACATTTCTCTCCCCATGCGTCCAACAAGTCCCACTTTACAGATGGTTTTAAAGTGTTTATATTTACGAAACATTAATTTAAGCATGCAAATTATGAAGCTCCTCTTTTTTAATTTGTTTTCATCCTGACGCAATTTCTTGTACTTTAACTTCCAATATTTTTCACCCCAGTTTTGTTCTTCCTCTTTGAAAAACCAAAAGAAGTAGCTTACTTTTTTTGTCTGTGACAGTATTTCATTTTTTAAGTGAGAAGAAGGGAAATATTTTTGGAGTTCCGAAGTATAATATTCCCATCCATATCGTTCTGTTGTCTGACCATTTGGTATAATTAAACGTTTACTCTCATTACCAATTAGTGCTCGCTTGAAGACTGTAGAACTGTGCAGGTCTCAGGCGATTATTCGCCGGTCACTCTCCGCGAATGTACGTATTCGGTCCCAGGTGAGTCAATGTGGGTCTTTTTGGTTGATAAAGTGGCACTACAGCAGCAATTTCTCGTAGTGCTGTCAAAAGTATTCGAGCAATACTCCATACTCATTAATTAGCCTAGCACTGACGCTACATGTTTATTCTCAGAAACTAAAAGCGTCCAAAAATAACATAATTCGGTTTTCGACTATCGAATAAAATTAGTTTCGGTAAGATGAATTCATTTGGTTTTCTTATTAAGCGATGAAAATTCTAGAAATTAAATACGTTTAAAATAATTTCAAGGCGAGAAATACATCTCAAATATCTACCTGAATGAAATAAAGTGAAATGCCAACTTGATGCAACTGGGTAATTTTATTGATGTATTCTTAGCTCGACATGTTTCGGGTGCATACGCCCGTCATCAGGAGCATAAGATGTGGAGTTGCAGCGTATGGTTTTCTGCACTGAGTTTTTGGATGGGTGGTGGTCTCGGTGCAGAAAACCATACGCTGTAACTCAACACCTAATGCTCCTGATGATGGGCGTATGTACCCGAAACAAGTCGAGCTAAGAATACATCAATTAAATTACCTAGTTTCATCAAGTTGATATTTCACTTTATTTCATGAGGAAGATGTACGGTCAAACAACCCTCAAGTATCTACCTGAATATTGCTTCTTCCACACTTCCTTTGAATCGAAAGATAATGACGTACACGCACGTGGGTTGTCAGGCACGAATTCCCGACTATTTCGGGAAAGAACATTATGCGTCACGCATTCGACCGCAGTTGGCAAAGTTTTCTTAATGCCGATTGCACCAAAAGCACCTATGTAGGGTGCGATAAATATAGAGGAGCCTAAGGTACAATTTAAAGTTACATTAGAAACGTCTGTGATGAATTTTATAACAAGCTGTATCTTATATAGATCATTATTGGCGCCACTTCGTGGCACATTGACCAAGAAGAACGTCGTCTGTAATAATTACTGGCGAATCCGAAGAATTTTTCTATAGTTTCTCTTTCCACAAATCTTGAAAAGGTCACTTACGACCACGTAACGAGCCATTAGTGGTTTAGTCAAAAGTGCAATTCAATTACAGGCAGATCTACAATTCCAGTACATCAAAAAAACAAGAAAAGAGGATTAATTCTTTCTCATATAATTTATTTTCCTCATGACTCTGCCACAACTGTGTGCAGCATAAGACACGGAAACACGGAGTTCTTTTTACTTGCAATTTCATTTGCTTATTATGCCTGTCGCAATACAGTCTGACAGTGTGCCTATTTCACTGTAGTCGACGTATTTCCCCAAATGTCAGAGATACCGTTGCCATCCTTCAACAGAGTTAATATTGGCTTCACATTACGGAATGCTTGAAGAGCAAATTTTTTTCACCCTATGCCATAAATGACATACTGATAGATAAATGTCTTAATAGAATAAAAACAATCACAACTTATTCATTAGATCTATAAAGTCTTTTCTTTCATGTTTCTTCTTTTCTCCCTCCTTCCCTTCTTCCGTTCTTTCTGCCCTCCATGGTTTAGCACATTATTTATCCACTTCCGACGCGTCACGGTGGGTTTCCGTTTAAGTGTTCATAAGAAAACAGACCCCACTAGATTACACACGAGTTGTACTGTTCAGCGCTAATTTGCTGTACCAGAATATATAATTCCTTTCAATGACATCCCTCTGTTATTCGTACGTAACTCAGGAAACCAATTTTACTGCTTAGTGCTTAGTCAAACCGCAAGCCTTGAAATAAGAAATGGCAGATATTAGAGACTGAAGCATACCTACCAAGAATTGCAAGACAATTTCGTCAACAATGTAGAAGTATGGAATATAAATATCCTGATCACAAACTTCAAAGCATTACTGCGTGCAGTAGACCTACATAACTCAATCCCCCCAATGACTAAGCCATAACACTTGTATTACACAACTTCTTACTGCTTGCAGATAAAATATTTTTATGTTAGGAGAGAAATTTTTGGCTTAGCTAAGAGCATAAACGTTAAATGAAAAATAAGGATAAGTAAACAGGCCGCAGGCACAACTTGAATACTGCGTTCTCTCTTGGCAATGTGCTATGGGCCCCAAAGGATCAAACATGTAAACCTTGACTAGTGGCTACATAAATCTTTATTTCTGCGTCATTCTAGTGGCACGTGAAAAAAACAAGCAAAATGTGGAATGTTTATTGCGTTTCATTTGTTGGCGCTCATTGCAATTACATACTTACGTGATCAGTCGACTTCTAAGTGGACATTACTGCTATAGTAACCTGTTTTTTTGTTGTTCTAATGTTGGATAGCTATAATTCCTACTATATTTATTATGAAAAATACATTTTCTTGATTCAGTTTAATGTAGCCAGGAGCCTAATAATTAAAAAACAGCAAAGTAGAACTTCCCTCCTAATAAGGCTTCACAGAGGGTGAGACCCACACTGTAGTTAGCAAGGCATTTTGGAGGATTTAATAGCATGCTTACGTATGTATTCATTTGCCGACACAAAGACTCAGAATGATTTTCGGGGATTTTTTAGGAAAAATCTTTCAATTAGCCGGAAAATACGGAATATATTACATTCAATTTGTCTTTACAGAACACAAAAAAAAGCAAAGAAAATGTGTGTATTTAAATCATAAAACACACCGGAGAATGAGAAAAGTAGTTTAAATTGTTTGCAAAAGCGTGATAGAGAGTAGCACCGAAAAACTACAGGTAAAGGGTCTCGAATTTACAAAATTGCTGAAACGTTTAAACACCAGCAACAAACGAAACACGAAATAGTATCTTCTCTCCGACTATACAGGTGGCACTTTCTCCGGAGATGTAAGCAGATTTCTCCCAGCTTACGAACTCCTGCAACCCAGAGAAATGTAGCTTTCAAATTACGTAAACATTTCGGTTAGTTTTAGGAAAGAGACCTTTAAGTGTGAACATTTCGCACACAAAGCACATGTTCAGTTTTTTAAGCACAACTTCCTCTAAGCTAGGACCGCCAACATACGCCATTCTGAACACAGAGGCAGCGTATCCCAAAACTATTGATAGGAGAGCCAGGGTTCTGACCTCTGTGACCATTCACTGTGTGTGCTTTGTTCTTTATCTCGCGTACGAAAAAAAGAAACAAAATATCGAGGGCAGAGCCAGTCCACGTGTTCAGGCAAAACGTAAAGGGGACATGCGCTACTCTGAAGCTCTGTGCCTAGAACATTAGAATAGCTTTGTCTATCGGGCCCAGCTCAGTAGGTCTTTGCTTGATAATGCGAAAAGATTCCCTCCCCAAATATTTTTTCAATTTTTGTTGTAATCACGGGAAGACAGACACAGTCCAAATAATGTATACTGTCAAACTTGAGGTATATTTATTAGAATCCTATAGGATTATATAGATAAGATTTCAAAACTTACTGCTTTCTGAGCTCCTATAACCCCTTGACTTTTTGGAGCTGTTCTCCTTTTACGTATTACGTCTTTATTCCTTACTGTTACAGATACTATCCTAACGCCCGTCTTTCATGATCAGTCTTTACTAGCGTGTGAAGCAGCAAATGGACAATATGAAAAGATTAACCCCTGCTTCGGCTGGCAGAGAAATCACGCTTATCTCACTGTACACTTGGTCCTTCGTTTATCTGGCCAATAGTATTGGTCATCTCACAAAGAATTTTAAAAGACGTGAAGCACCGCGGCGCTAGCCGCTACTCAAAAACGTCAAGAGGCTACGTGCGTACGATTTTTAAGTACTGCACTTACTAATACGGTTTTTACTAACTAAGTTTAAATAAGTTAATCGACAGTTTTGGTTTAGTATTTTTAAGTTAATATTAGGTTTCCACCTGCCGTACTTAAAGGTGATGAAAGTGGTTTCCTGAGGCTCGCAGATTCATGTCACGCCTAATAAACACGTTGCTCCTTAACCTTTTGACGCCTAATGTCAACTATATTGGTCGTACCGCACCGCTAACTTCTAAAGTTGCATTTATATATTTATTCAACAAATGTAGGTACTGAATATTTTAAACATGGTATATACTCTCCGTTTCTTTCTCTTCAAAATGCAGTTTGTTTCATAATTCTAACATATTTGGTTCCTGTATTATTCACATTTTATATATAGGATGTGCTAAAATTAAAAAAAAATCCGGCGCCAAAAGGTTAAACTTCCAAGTTTTCCTGGGGAAATGTAAACACTGCAGGCTGAATGCTTTCTTTCAGCTCGTCGTCTCTGTGAGGATTATTGCTATTTTTTTTGTCCCTTAATGTGTCTCACAAGAAAAAATCGTAAGGGTTCGGATCTGACAAAAATGGAGGCCACAATCGTCTGCTTGCTACTTTGTCCCCAGCGACACCCTCTGCACAGCGCACGCAACCCTTGGCTGTGGGAGGCGTTGCACTGTCTGGCTGGAACATCATATAACTTCCCTCGAAACAGGACACACATTAAAAGTCGTGTCAGAATATAACATGTCGGTGGGAATGTTTGTCGCACGAAACAAAGAAATAGGCTAGGTAATCCTTTGGCTACTTATATCACGAAAACCAAATTTAACGCCACATAATGACACTTATGGTTTAACATGGGATTTTCTGCAGACCAATACCTGTTATTCTGAGAGTTCACGTATTCACTGAGATAACAATACGCTTCGTCGCTCAAGAGAATGGATAGCATGCTGCTTTCCCATCGCGCACGGCATTAACACACCATTTCCCAAACTTAATACCTGCTTCAAGATCTGTGTCTTAGAGCTGTCTTACGTGGATTTGGGTGTAGCAGTTTTGTTGCAATTCGTGCTGATGATGCGGACAGCCCCATTCGATATGCAGTTCGAGACAACGATTATTTCGGAGACGTCTCCAATCCACTGCCACATTCTATCCAGTGTTTTGTCAATTTTCTCACTTCCGCTGGTTGTTCTAGTCCTGCATAGGCTAAAATATATTATTCGAAATATTTTCACGTATTAGTAATCTTAGTAATTAACCAACTTAATGCACAAAATCTTTTTTTATAACAAGTTTATTATATGCCTCTACATGTTTCGAGCATTTTGTGGTCATCATCAGGAGGTCAAAATTGTATTATACAGCATCTGGTATCATCACACCTGTAGGTGGCCGTCTCATGCACAGGTTGAGGGAAGACTGTGCACGGGACGGCCACCTACAGGTGTGATGATACCAGAGGCTGTATAATACAATTTTGACCTCCTGATGATGAGCACATAGTGCTGGAAACATGTAGAGGCATATAATAAACTTATTATAAAACAAGATGTTGTGCATTAATTTGGTTAATTTATAAGATTATACTGAGATGCACGGTCAGCAAAACATCAAACTTTTCACGTGTTTTACGAAGCTAATGCTTGAAAAGTTTCCTAAAATTAATATACAAGAGCTATAACAGAAAGTATTAAAATCCCTCTGCATAAAAAAAGGGCCTTGAATAGGCGCAGTGGGGATCAGAGACAAATTACCACATTTTGTCCTGCATATTTGATGGGAGCTGAACAGTAACCTATATTCTTAAGTGACTAAGTCAGAAAAATTTTAGTTAGGAAGAAAGTTGACCCCAAAGCCAAGCTGAACTAGTAAACGAAGAGAAAAGAAATTCGCTCGCAACTGGGATTCTTTCCCTGTTATTTCAGCCCGCAGTCTGTCATTCTATTAAACTAAGCTGGCTTAAACCATTATGGCGAATGGCTTAGATTATTTTAACACATCTTTTCTCAATACAATCCGAATGTTCGTACAACAAAATAATACCTAAAAACTGTTCTGACAAGAAGCAACGATCATTTCCCCACTCATATTCTCTCACCTCGAAGATCTCTGTATCTTGCAGCATGCAGCGGTGTAATTTGGCAGAAATGTTATAGACATTTCAAAGGAACCTTTCGCCTCCATTTTCACTGTAGAAAAAATTTTAACTTGAAGTATGAGGCAAAAGTTTCCTCCGAAACATCGATAGATTTCTACAGCTCTGCCCTCAGTCTAATTGAGAACATAGCACTGCTCATGCCGTCCGCTTTACAAGCCTCAAATCTCAGAGTTTAACGTTCCTAGCTGGGAAAACGAACAAGTGCTATTTGCAACAAAACGAAAATAAATTATCTGACAGCTAGAGGTTTAGTATTCTTGTGAATAACATGCAGAAGCATTAGAAAAGGGAGAAGGCAAAGAATGGGAAAGTAAAACAGGAATTGAAGAGGAGTGGATATTTACTGGCAAGCACTTAAGTAGCTGAAGTTGAGTTATATTCTGTAGTTAATTTCTTTTCATATATATTTGTGTTATTTTAACATTAGCGGCAAAATTCTTCATATGCAGAACTGGTTCAGTATTGCGATAAAAAGACACCGTGTTTTATATTACGTCTATAGGATAAATGCCTTGAGACCGACACAAACACGCAGTCCAACACGTTTCAAAGAGTACCACCAGGTCTGTCAGATATAATGACTTATGTACTCTCAACCAGACAACAAACTATGTTTGTAAGAGAACATAATAAATTATGTAAGCTTTAAATCTGATCGTAGAGTCTCAGGGCAAGGAATGCGAGACATTTGTTTCTTTCTTTTTTTTTCCAAAATACAGTACCAAAGCATCCCATACGAATCTTCTGATATATTCAACTTGTGTGTGTGTGTGTGTGTGTGGAATGTGTAACCTACTTTAATAAATGGCATAGACCTGCGACCTGTCATAACTGTTTTTGTCATAAAAGTAACATATATTCAGGTTTACTGTTAAACGCATGGAGCTAAAACATCCAGTTGTTTTTCTTTATGATAGTATCTGCCCCACGAATATTCAGTAATAAGTCAGTACATAACTGAAGAGTGTTTCTGCCAAAGATGCAAGAGCCAGAGTAGAACTTTATAAAATGCTCTGAATTAATCTTTCCCGTCTCATAAGCACAGAAGAGTCACGTAGAAAAGTTAGAACAGATGTTTTCATTTGTCACCTTAAAATGATGTTCAAATGAAAGTTATAAAAAAAAAAGTGTGAAATCTGGAGTGCGGATGTCAATTTCTCAGTGACCGGAAATAAAATATTCACGCAGTCATTTAATGTATACACCACACA
>Ga0123354_10007198_pt1 | contig 16686 bp, 11 predicted proteins | sample TergutLab28metaG_2_FD_97872 | JGI IMG/M metagenome (GOLD analysis project Ga0123354, IMG submission 97872) | Labiotermes labralis P4 segment gut microbial communities from Petit-Saut dam, French Guiana - Lab288 P4 | ecosystem: Host-associated > Arthropoda: Insects > Digestive system > Gut ...
AATCTGGTTGTGAGTCTTACCATCAGGGGAGGTCCAGGTGTATTTATGAATGTTCCGGTGAGGGAACATTGTGCTCTTAACCACCAGATTTTGTGATGTGGCGAAGTTAACTAGTCTAACCCCGTTATCATTACTATCCTGATGGAGACTCTCCTGTCCAATTGTTGGCTTGAAGCTATTCTCTCTCCCCACTTTTGCATTACAGTCTCCTAGTAACATTTTCATACGATATTTTGGGAATTGTTGGAATACCTGCTCTAATTCCTCATAAAAACTATCTTTTGCCTCATCACTTTTTTCCAACCTACCTGAGATAAATAACTGCTCTTTATCAATATTATTTGCTGCTGATATCAGCATATGATGTACTAATTCCAACTTCACAAATTACAGTAAGGTTATCCTTACAGTTTTTAACTTTATAAATAAATGGTTTAAAGGAAATTTTCTCACATTAAATTTTGAGAAAAAACACTATATTCACTGTATAACCAAAAATAATCCAATTATTAATATAGAGATTCATTATGTCAGTAAATTAATACCCAACATTTTACATACAAATTTCTTGGAGAGAATATTGACAGTACCTTATCCTGGAGAAATCATATAGAATAGCCTATACCTAAAATAAGAACTGCTTGTTATGTAATTAGGTCCATTAAGCCATACATGTCTCATACAGCATTGATTACAGTTTATTATTACCTCTTTTTATTCTATTATGAATTATAATTTAATATTTTGGAGGAATTCTTCTTACAGTTGTAGAATCTTTTGGGTACGAAAGAGGGTGATTAGAATTATTATGGGATATAGGAGTAGAGATTCATGTTGAAATCTGTTCAAGAAACTGAATATTTTACTGTGTAAGTCACAGTACATATTTTCTGTACTCTTATTTTTAGTTAATAATACAGATAAGTTTGTAGTTAATTCAGACACTTATAGTGTAAATACTAGACAGAGTATTAACCATCATTTATCTCTCACAAATCTGGCTACATATCAAAAAGGAGTCTACTACCTTGGATTTAAGATTTTTTAATCGTCATCCCTTTGACTTTAAAAAGGCATGCAGGAAATATTTATTTTTTAGCCATTTCACTTACTGTTATTGCATTTTGAAATTTACCAAAAATATTACATTTTAATAAATTATTCTATATTCTTGTAAAATGTTTTGGTGACTTTTTGAGACATAAATTATGTTTGCATAAAGTGGTGAGTGTTACTCATCAGTGTTGTGTGGGATCAAAGAAAATATGTGTGAAGCTGATCGGAGTCAGTATATGGGTAAATCTTGGCAGATTATCTGACAAAAATAAGCTATATTTGGTCATAATTGTTCATGAATATTAAGAATGCCATTCATGAAGTTTCATTAATCTTTTGCAATATCAAGTGGAAGCACTTTTTTTTTTTGTAAGTTTTCCGTCCCAAAGTGTTACAACATACAAATAAGTATTACACGTCAGTCATTAACACAACATTTATTTTATATATAACAGTATATACGATGTATGTCAGGGTGACATGTTTCGACCTAGTAGGTCATCCTCAGGCCCTTCAAGAACACAGATTCAAGTGTTGTTTAGTTAGTGTAGAACTAAACATTACTTGAATCAGTGTTCTTGAAGGGCCTGAGGATGACCTGCTAGGTCGAAACATGTCACCTGACATATATACTAATGTGTATAAAATAAATGTTGTGTTAATGACTGATGTGTAATATTTATTTGGAAGCATTATTGTTAGCTTCCAAACTGCAAACAGAAGGATGGAGTTATTGTTTCCAAATACTGTGGTTTACTTACTGGTGTAATGTAGATAAGTCCTACAAGAAAACCAGAAGAACAGATGGCTAATGTCACCATCCAGTATTTGAACTGTGGAAACTGGTCACAGATAACAGTGATGACTGCTGCAGCAAGGGCTACAGCACTGCCAATTCCTAGTGTATACAGCATTAGGAAGAACACGACTGAAAAAAACTGAAAGAGAGAAAGTTACCATCAAACTTGAAACTTCATTCACATTGTTCATTTTGTAAGATATTAAATGTGGAAGATAAATGTGAGTTTTGGATTGTGAAATGCTAATTCTGTAATACTGAGGCTTGTAAGATGTTGTGTGTTCTGTTTTTCATTGCCCAATAGTAGTGTCCTAGGAAGGTCTGTTATGCTGTATACATGTTTATGTGGCTCACGGAAAAGCTAATGTTGTCTAACGGGAAGTCTCCGTCGTCCATATCAACACTGAATTATGCTATTGTGATCTGTGATGGATCAGCTGACTGCACTTGGCTGTTGACCATTGCCTAACACTTAGCCATAAGGTGGGAAAGTGCTGAAATGGCATGTATTTTAGGATAAGTATGAACATGACATTACATTGACTTAACTGGGTAAATCAAATGGGTGTGTAACCTGTTTCTATTTTGACATATTCTACAAATATTGTTATAAGATTGTTACTACTTAAGAATTATTGGTGTAAACTGTGCAAGGCATTACCTTAACCACTAATTTGGGAACCATCCTCTGAGATCTGAATACAAGGGTAGGGGGTTTTGATAGACCTCTGCCCACTGAGGTTTTAGTCAGCTGATAGACATTTGCATGTGAAGTTGCTGGTAAGTTGTTAGTCCTCCTGACTTTGTCCCACAGTGGGGTAAAAACAAAATTTAATTTGAGTGGTTTCTGTGATTTGAATGAAAAGGAGTGATGCCCTGTGATCATTCTGGTACTTCCTGGATCACATCTCTGGAAAGAATATTGTTAAGACATGTGTAATTTGTGACATAATAAAATAATTCAACCCTGGGTGAGTGACTTGTATTCAGATGTCATCCCGAAATTGTCAGTTGCAAAGTAGTGTGACTGTATGAGAAGAACAGTATTTTGACTGTCATTGATCAGCCACGGACCACAGAGCACTAGGATCGATCTTCAAATCCAAGAGGGAAAACATTTCCTCTTGAACTCCGAGATCTGTCACACCTGAACTGAGGCAAGGGATCTGGTTCATTTGGGGTTAGTTTTGGCAGCACTGAGTGTTCTAGGTCTTTTCCCAGACGGAGCTAATTTCTGCCACTCCAAAGAATGGTGTAGCCCACAGTCTTCATTACAGTGCATAGCAACCCCAATAATGTATCTCGTTTACCCCATGATGCACAGTCCTTGAGAAGCTGATAGTCACCCAGCTAGTCAAAAAACTCCTTACCTTTCATTGAACTTAAAATCTCCTTTCTATAGTCACAAGGGCCCACCACTGGCCCCTTCCTGTGTTGGGTGAATCCAGTGCAACCCTCGAACCCTTTTTACAAGCTATATTAATATTATCCACCCATAGTTGTCTAGATTTTTTAAGTTGGCTCTTACTTTCAGGTTATTTTACCAAATTTTTGGTGCATTTCTCAGTTCTCCAACCTGCAGCCCAGCCCACTTTATCCTATGCTGTTTGGTAAAGAGCACAATTTACAAAGCTCCTCATTATGCAGGTTTATTCAACCTTGTGCTGTTTTTTTTAAGTCCAAATATGCTCTATTCTCAGACAAAATAGGTCAATTTTCTTGCTCATGCACAACTATAGGTAAAATTCATTAAGTTAGGGAAGTTTCTGAGAACTCAGATGCTGATTAGGAGGTCCCCATTCACGCGTATATTTACCTTGTTTCCATAATATCCCCATAACCCGTCATTCCACACATCCTTCCTCCATGCCCTATACAGTTGTCTCGTGTCATTATATCCTTATACCCCTTCATTCCAGACAATGTCAACCTTAAATGCATAGCATTCACATGTCCATTGTCAGTAATTTACAATTTCCGGAACTCCTTGTACCTATTTTAGTTCAAAAAAAGTTACAAACACTTGGCAACGCAAAGATATTTAACCCTTCTGTACTGGCCTTGGTGCACTGTACGGTCATGAGAACATTAAAGGTACTCTGAATTTAAAATCAATCAGTTGTGGGCAGTATTTGGAATTTAAATGCCAGCACCATTGAAGGGTTATTATTTTTAGGTAAAAGCAGTCCCGTTACAGGCCTGCAGTGGCCCCGAGGGTTCCAGGAAGTTAAGGTTCCCAGATTTCATGACAATGCCACAGGATGGTGGTAAGGTTGTCATCCTTACGCACTGGCCGCCTTTACCCCCAGGAAATGCTCCTGGTACTCATTTCTGTTAGAGGCTGAGTCGACCATTATTTTTAGGTACATGACATAATTTCAGTAAGGAATAATACACTAAAAGCACATGGACTTTGGTATTCAAAAATATATATATGTGAAATAAATTTAGACAAATAGTTTGCAAAATTAGTAAAATTAATATATTAAAATTTTGGCTATCTGAAGACAGAAGGGTCCTGCCTGCTACCTTATTCTCAGGTGTCAAGCAGAGCTGACTCTTCCATTTACATAATTACTACTGGTAAAACTTATTTTATCATATTATATTTGGCCAATCTAAAGGAGATAATAGATGTTACAAACCTGAGGCACAATATCAAATTTGGCAATAGCATCAGGGTATGAAACAAAAGCAAGGCCAGTTCCACCTTTCACAACTTTCGCTATATCTGTAGTTTTGAGTTCGTGCATTAGGTTTCCCAAGATAGAAAATATCGTGCAGCCAGCAAGGAGACTAGTGAATGTGTCGAGTGTGGTTACAATCATGGCATCCCTGTAACAGAAAGAGGTGAGTAGAATAGAGAAGCAGACTGCACTGTTGCCATGTTTTGCAACTGCATATAATTTTACATTTTGCAATACAATCACTGTCATCCTTGGCAAAACATTATCATACTTGGGGACATTTGTGGTACCATTTTAAGTCTTAAAATTCAGCAGGAGAAAATAACTGGAAGAAATTTTAAGTTCCTCTTCTTAAACATAAACAAACTCTCCAGTTATTACAATGTCATTGTTACAGTCTATGAAGAACTCCTTTATTTTCTTCATTCTTTCAAAGAGTTTCTTGAAGAGAAAAAATATTGACCTGAAAATGATGATGGAGTGATGCAGGCTAGTGATATGAGTACATCTGAGGTATGAACAAGTTTTTTGAATGGTATAATGTTATGCCTAAATTTATACTGCAAGTTAATAAGCAGGCAGTGTTCCGCATAATCGGTTCTCAGAAATTTCAATGGTATAATGTTATGCGGTAATTTGTACCTTAAGTTAAGCAGGCACCGTTCCACATAATCATGGTCAGAAATGGATCTTGCACATATTTGATCTACTCCAATTAATGTACTAAAGTCTGCATATTTACTTCTATATTTTTTCAGACTCTAATAGCCAGTTGATTGATGCTGTAGGAAACAATACTTCATGTAGTAAATGCTCACTGTAATTTCATATCAACCTGATTAATAGTAGGTCAACATTAATGATGCATGCTACAGTAGCAGCCAATTCTGTCACTGAAATGCAAACAGTATCTGAGGCAAGATCCATCTTCCAATGATAGTGGGTAGCATTGATGTGCTTTAGAGGGTTTAAATCCCTAGTTTATCTACTTTCTGCTATAACTGGATGAATTGTTGGGTGTTAAGTGGCAATACATCCAGACAGAAATAGCTGACACTGTCATGCAATCTGCCTACCTTCTGGTGATCAGCTCGAGACAAGATTGTAGGTGAAGAAGAACTTAAAAGGTGATGTACGGACTGGCTGTTATAAGGGCACAGCGCACATGTAAGGAATTATCTGCATTATGTTATGCACAGTAATACATTATGTGGGGTGATGTACCATGATACTTGCCTGTAGACGTTATGGTGGAAGTCATTATATGATGAGTACATGATAATGGCACCAAAGCAAATGCCAAGGGAGAAAAAAGCTTGTGTCACAGCACTGTACCACACCTGAATATGAAACAGAAATATTGCTTTAAAAATGTTCATTTGTAATCAAAACTCTTCAAACTGCATGTATTTTATTTTCTCCACAAAAGAACAAAAAAGTTTCTTTACTCACTTGCAAATTGTAAGGAATGCAATCAGTGACTTGTTATATTCTTACATTCAACTCATCTATTATGTGAGGGTGAGTCAGTAACTTCACAAGTAATGTGCTGTGCAGCAATTATTTAAATCTTTGGTGTAATAGAGTGTCATTGTACAACTCATATACAGTTTTTTGTAAGTCTGCATGAAGAATATTTTGGATATAGGAAGAATTTTCCTACTTGTTTTGTATAGAAGTCAGTGGGCAGCAAGCACACTACATATTCTTAAACACAATCTATGTTCTTCCATTTAGAATTAATTAAAATATTTTCATAATAAAGTTACTGATTCTTGCTTAGTACTTGCAAATTATAAAAAAGGTGGTTTTATGTAATAATTCTTTTTTAACATTAATTTCAAGCACAAGATTTTATCACTGCTCTCTGTATACAGTTTGCCATGTATTTATAATTTTTTCACCAAATGATAACTGATTCTAATTGAGTCTTTGCAAGTATCTTTTTTTTTTGTCATGCATAAGTAATCTCTTAAAATGTTATTTTTTTACTCATAACTTGTCAGGAAGCTAGTCAACAAACCCCTTTGTTCTTCAATATGTTTGTAAAAATTTATGTTTTCAATTTTACCATCCACAATTTTATGTGTTTATAAAGTTCCCTTACTCTTGCTCCCTCATAGTGTTCAATACTCACTGAAGTGATCTGAATCCTGAATTGTAATGACTCTTTCTACTTACTATGGGGTCCAGCAACTTGTCCCATTGGGGAGTGATGAAGAACAGAATACCATCAACAGCACCAGGTAGGGTGGCACCACGGATCAGTAGTGTGACCATCACAACATAAGGGAAAAGAGCAAGGAAATAAGCTGCCTTGCCAGAGCTCTTCACACCTCGTACAATAACCAGAAAGATGGTTATCCAGGAAAATAGCAGACATAAAGTGAGGCGCCAGTCTGGGACTCCAATGCCATCTTCTATGGAGTCTGTTTGATTCAGCACATATTTACTGTATTGTAAAGAAGCATCCATGTTGTTATAGTGTCAAGCCATCCAGAATATATACAAACTTTGGTTTACATAGTAAATAGAAATGAATTTTGTAGTTTCATAATGAATTACTTGCAAAGAAAATGAAGACATAATGGGAATATAGCTGTTTGGCATGTGTCTGCATGTTCCGTGTTTGAAGTTACTGAGTGAATTTTAGTAAAATTGTAATATTGAAGGTCTACACAACATGTCACTGGGTGAAATTAAGTTTGGGATCCATGATAAGCCGTACTTTACAAAAGCTAGAGTCAAAGAATCAGTTGTCTCAGGATGGCTCAATATGCAAACCACTTTTACTTGACTCTCAAGTCTAAAACTTTTATTGGAAACTTTTGTCCACATTGTTAAGTATTTTAAAAAATATTATGAAAAATCATTTCTGGCTTTAAGTGGTGTAAAATACGATAAATATATTTTTGTCATCAGAAGAAAGTCACTTACTAAAAATATAATTCAGAGGAGCTCCTGTAGCCTGTGAGATTTGTGATACTACTGTTATTGTCTTCTGATTTTTTGGAGTCAATGCACATATCCCACTTTTCATCACAGGTTGACCACGGGAGTTCAGCAGCAAATGACTGGATGAAGTAGAAGACTGTGAGAGCCATTAATGAGCAGTAGTATGTGAGCACCAATGCCGTGCAAAACATCTGTCCATAGCCCAGACCTGGAAATGAAAAACACCGAAAAAGTGTCTATCATTTTTTTCTGTCTAAAATATTCTGCAGTAAGAATGTCTTGTATCCTAATTGTAAACTCATTTTATGTTATAACATTATGAAGGTCTAAAAAAAATCAGAAAGAAGTAACTCAGTGTAACTATCTATCTGTTTATTTATTTATTTATTCACTCATTCATTCATTCAGTGACAAATTCCACTGCAAGATGTGTATATATATTAATCTGTAATTAGCTACAATGTAAGAATATATATTTTCAATCACATGCACACATGCTGCTTTGTGATTGATGCACCAAGAGGGATGTTTCATCTATAGATTACAACAAAAGAAGTTATAAGTGTCAACTTATTTGTGACACCATGTTGGTTCTCATCAGTAGGAGAATGGTCTCTCTTGCTTGTGTTCGTGTTATGAAATTCTCTTCACAATGTTGTTATGACTACTGGCTGTCAACTTACCTTTCAGTGCTGGTGAAAGTGCCCATACCTTGACAGGTCCTCCAGACACAAATTGCCCCAGAGCCATTTCCATGTAGTAAATTGGCTTTCCAATAAGGAAGAGTACCACAATGTAAGGTATGAGAAATGCTCCCCCTCCATTTTTATAAGCTGTGAAAGGGAACCTCCAAACATTGCCCAGTCCAACTGACATGGCAATACATGACATGAGGAATTCAACTCCATTTGTCCACTGTTGACGTTCTGAGGTATCTTTAACATCTGCAACACTTTCCCTCCTATCCTGTAAAATGCAAATAATTAGTGACAGCCTGGAAATTAGGATGCTGTCCTTACAGTCTGAGATGCAACTGCATGGATATACAGTCATATGAAATGTGTATCTTCATATGTTTTTATTAGCAAAATTTCAGTGTATGTATAATCTGATTTGTACTGTGAGAAGTAAATCATGTGTGTCATAGAGATGAGTATAAAAAAAATCCTTGAACTTGTAGTAATAGACTTCAAATGGTCTAATGGTCAAAAAGGTGATTATTTTAAGCTTCACTCGTTTATTCTGTATATGATTTAACAATCTTCCATTTCATTATCTGGCATTACAATACAGGTACTTTTTTCATGTAGAAAAGCACTGCTCTTCTTTGTAAATATCAAGGAAGTCAGTTTTAAGTACTTATTTCAGATCATAGTGGATCTGAATGGTATGGCCTGCAGATTCCTTGTATACAAAAAAAATCAACAATAATATCCTCTGAATATGAAAATGGAAGTACTGCAAATTCCAGTGTTAAAGAAGTCAATTTCACACATCTTTGGAAATGGAGAAAATCTGTCCATCCAATAGATAGATGCCCTTTTTAACCGCATTGCCATAATCACAAAAAGTGCTTATTAGCCTTGTATTGTCAGTCTGCCTGCAGGAATCAGCGTCAACTTCCACTGGACGAATTTCAGTGAAATTTGATTTTGCCAACTTCTATGAATATCTGTCGAGAAATTCCAAATTTGTTTAAAATTTGACAAAAATTTTGAGCACTGTACATGAAGACCTAAGTACGCTCATTTTTACCGGGTACAAAAATTCGCCATAAAAGCATTTTTGTGCAACACTCAATATTTTATAATGTTGACGGTGACATGTAACTCAAAAATACACATGGAATATTTTTGTGTGTTTCCAGTGCACCAATGTTATGCCAACCTGCCCTAATATTAGGTTATGTGTTCATTACTTATCTTGTTTTATTCCCAGGGAGAAAATACCTTATGTAGGAATATACAGTAATCTCAGTGTGTGTCAAATGGGGGTTTTAGTACCCAATGGTATATGGTAATGATTGTATTATTTGTAATTAATTTCTCATATAACAAGTTAACTGAAACAATTTTACTAATTATGACATAGGACAGCTCTGTGACTTAAGTTACACAAGCATTATCTGATGTGTTTCGTTGACTACTGGCAACTAATCTGAGAAAGAATGGTACCTACCTTGAAATGCCTGACAGGTGTGCACCCATAATTTTTCATGTGAGGTGGGGGGGGGGGAAGTGAGGGCTGATGCTGAGGCTGCACATGATGTATGTTTGATTTTTTAAAATGTGTTATAAAAATCATGTCTTGGGGATAATTGTAACATAACACTGTTTGCAACGACATTTGTATGCAAACAAATATAACGACATGCTTCATGACTTATTCATGTAATGTCAATCACAGGGTCCAATCATCTTGGTTTTTTACTTTCACCTAAGACATCCAAAGTTTTTATTTTATTTTTCAAAATTCTGATGTGGCAGTCATCAGTCAAATTCAGTGGCTGATTCCGGCCGAAGGGTAAATCACATAAAACGTTTGATATCCTTTCTACAAAACGGGTTTCTTAACTTTTGGTTTGGGGGGAGGGGGAGCAGCCCCCCCCCCCAATCCTCCTCTTCGGGTGCGCCTTTGGCAGGACCGTGATGGATCACGATCCTGCCAACAGCCAGTCAACATAAACACATGACATATACCAATTGCTGTATTTACAGAGTAGTACTTCCTGATGATGAGCAGTAAGCCTGCTTGATACATGTAGAGGTTAATTATTGAAATAAATTGAAAGTAAATAATGCATCCTGTAGGTTCTTATTGTACGGATGTATTTTTACACTTAAGACACATACCAGGCTCCCTTTTTCAGTGTGCGCAGGAAATGCAGACACTGCATATGACGATGAGAATTTGTGTTGTGTCTCCAGTTGACCAAAATCATTTTCATATGCTGGATTCGCATTACCAAGTTCCTGTAATGGTAGGGAATTATTTCAATAACAGACTTTAAGTAAACATAGCCCATTATGACAAAAGTGCAGTGTAATGCATGTAGTGTGTTCTATTGACAGTGACAGTAATGTTTATTTATGAAAATGCAAATGCATTATCCATTCTTTCAAATACGATCACACTGCAGAGAGTGACTATACTTTCCTGTTTCACAGAACACTCACCACATTTACATTGCTTCAGATAACAGCTATATACTAATATCTCTATGAGAAACTTCGTAAAGTTCTTCTCGATTTTTTTTGTGAGCTTAAATCATCGGTTTTATTTGACTGTTGAAACTGAAATTTAATTCTCTGACCCTTTCAGTGATGGACCCCCCCGCTAAACTTAATCAAAATCCGTGAAGGAAATTCAATTTTAAAACGGGCGGAGAGAACAATGGTCACATTCCGGTTATGAATTTAGTTGAAATATTGCATAAGAAGTTATCTCAGGTTGAGTGTGAAAGAAAGTATAAGAAAGTTGCTTAAGGGCTGGTGACGACGCCATTGTGTTCAAGAGAAACTTCCGAGATATCTCGTCTGTCTTCAAAGCTCACTTTACCTGTCGAGTCAATGAACTGAGTAGCTTAAGGAATGGACACAGCGACATTGCCCCAGGCAGAATTGTGATTCACAAGCAAGCAATGTCACCCACCGTGAGATCTGGATTCTACCATAAATTGCTGACTGCCGACAGAATAATGGAAATGCCATATAAGTGAGAGCAATTTGACAAGATGACAGTCCTAACAAAGATATCGTGAATGAATTTGGATTTCGTGAAATACCATAATAACTGAAAACAATAATGATGAAGAAGTCAATCACAATAATAAAAATAATGACATTCATATAAGAACGAATTTCAGTTTGAAATTCAGAAGGTCCCACGATTACATCTTGTCCCGAAGACCGGCTGTTACATCAGGGTTTTGGAACTTCATTTTCTTCAGCCCAGTGTCAGGTCATCTAAAATCGGATTAATACCTCAAATTTAATCCGGATTAATACAGAAAAGTTTTAAAATTTGAGGTATTTCAAGCGTTCTTACAGGTATTGACAGGAAGTCAACAGTTTGTGTAATCTGCATGCATTTTCGCAAAATTGTAAGTCACGTAGGGTATCATTACACTGCAGCTTTTCTTGTTTCAGCAGTACTATTTTTATTCAGTGGTATTTGCATAGATGCATATTGTGTACCTACCGGGTTAAGTGGATCGACTTGTTTAGAAACTACTGCTGTACAGTCTGCTTCGCTTTTTTTATTGATACCTAGCAGACTTTCTCACCGCTGAGAATTATTTTATTCTAAAAAGAGACACATTTAAGTTCGCACCACTGCGTCGTTTTTACCATAACTGTGCTGTGGATCTGTTATTCCAACTTATGAGCCTACACTGTGTATAAAACTTGAACATGTCTTATGGTTTACAATTTGAAATTAAATTTCCCACGGCATTATATCAAAATTTGACAGCTATGACTCAATTTGTTGATTTCTACATGGTGTCTATCCTTTCTTCTCGTGTTAATTTATTTTTGGAATGTAATCGACTCACTTTTTAAGTACATAAAAAACTCGGAATGCCGCTCTTGTGTACAATTGCGGTCAATGTATTTTCTAATTTTCCTTTTACCTTTTATTTGTAACACTTCACTGAGTCATGCCTCGTTTTTTTTTATGTGTATTCTGGTGAATAGAGACATACTCTTTGTCTATCATAGACTTCGGACGATGTAATGACTGTTGTTTGTTTTCAAGTTTATCTTGGTTTATCTGTCTGTTGTAAATCCAACACCCACGTCATCATACAGAAATTACGATAAATCACAAGTGACTAACCTATAATCGCCACAATACGCGCAAGAATAGCAAATACAAGGTATAACTTAATGAAATATAACAACTGGAGTACAATGGAAGAATTAGTCATCATGCTGAGCATAACTGCATACAAAAGAAGCAATAGACATTATTATAATGTACTACCCCCCTTCAAATGTGAGTGCATTAATATGCTGGTAAGAAATTCGTACAGAATAAAACATGTTTAAACACACTCTGTACTTATCTTTAAATCGAATCACAACTGTTCAATTAATGCGCATTTGAACGAAATACTCTGTCCCATCATGGCGCCAAGACCTGCATCCTGGTGTAGAAGAAATAAATGTCAAGTGTCTAAAGCTAAGGGCGTAGCTGTGGTGGAGCGAGTGGTACAGTACATCGACCCAGGGTAGCAAAGTCCAAGAGGTGACAAAATGAGCAACAAAATGAATGTTTTAAATGAGAAAATTAGGTTTTCTGAGCTCAGCAAATTTCGAATTATTGAGACAAATAAAAGGATATTCAATAAATAATTGTTATTTTATAAATTTTTTAATTTCTCTAGGCGGCCATTGTTTTTGCTCGCTACGAGCGCCAAAATTCTAGCTATTCCATTTTCTCTAGCTACGAAGTAACAGCTTGCCTTACATCGGTGTCTTTTGCTAATCTCTTACTAGCCAGGTGCTTCTTCAAGGGCTCAAAGATACGGGAATCACTGGGCGAGAGTGGGAATGTATGGTGAAGGGTTTTCCACAACTTCCCAGTCGTAGGCCCGTAATCAGTTACATGCCCTGGACAATATATGGCCCAGTGATTTCCATCTTTTGGGCGCTTCAGAAGCACCTGACGTAAGTGATTTGCAACAGACGCCACCGCAGAACAACCTGTCAACTTCTGACTTCAGACCGTTGATACCGATTTCTTCTAGGCCGGGATAGAAGCCTTTGATTTCATGGGGGGGATAGATATTTAAATTTCGGTTGTGAATACATGGAGGTGTGATGTGTACCCGTGTGCCACGTATACACTGAAGCCAAAATAAAGTTCTAGGCATCAGAGTGTTTGTTGTTTTAAAAAAATAACTAACGTGAAGATCTTCTTAGTAATTGACCAACTTAATGAACAAATTCTTGTTTTATAATAAGTTTATTATATTTCTCTACATGTTTCGAGTACTATGTGCTCATCATCAGGAGGTCAAAATTGCATTATACAGAATCTAGTATCGCCACACTCTCTAGGTGGCCGTCTGGTACACAGGTGCATGGCCACCTGCAGAGTGTGGCGATACTAGATGCTGTATAATGCAATTTTGACCTCCTGATGATGAGCACATAGTACTCGAAACATGTAGAGGAATATAATAAACTTGTTATAAAAAAAGAATTTGTGCATTAAGTTGGTCGATTACTAAGATTGTACTAAGATGCACGGTCAGCAAAGCATCAAAACGTGAAGATGACGCAGAAAAAAATATCGAAATGTGTCTGTCTGGTAAAGTAACATAATAGGAGTATGGAAGTCGTAATGTAACTGAAATTTCGAAACCACACGGTTTGGTGTTCTGGTGGGGGTAGATTAAACGTGACTCCTCACGTCGCAGAGGAAGAAATAAAATTGGTACTCACCATTCTCTCCCCGCCTTTAAAGCAATTCTTCATTTTGGACTTCACTTATATTTTATTTTTGGAAGAATTATTACTCGATTGGTATCCTTATGTATCGTTACGTATCCTTTTTTCTGTAAGTCTTTTTTCACCACAGTTTCTTGATGTTTACCTCAACACTTCGCAGATCAGTTTGTTTTCTTCGGTTACCATAGCATGTAACCATTTTAATTAGCATATCATGGCACGAACTGCTGAATACCCTGTAGTGATATCTGCAGAACTTCTGGAAACAAAGAAAAGCCCAGCCTCTTTTATCACTTATGTAAAGATGCTTTCACACTTACTTACACAGCGTTTAGTGAAAAAAATATATTGTCAACGACAAGTTAGAGATGACGTAACAAGAAACTATGGCAACCCAAATTACGTTTCCTGGAGGCACCGAGGGGAAGCCTTAGAATGTTGGAAAGTGTAGTTAACCCCGGTGTCGAGAATCGAATTTGGGACCTCCAGAATACAAAGCGGGACACATAGCTTCTCAACTGTGCCGTCCTGTGTCATATGGTATACGTACTGTACAAGGGGCGTATATACTCGTTTATTTCTCCAGTTAATTCCAAAATAAAATTTTCGCTGTCACAGGCATTGATTCAATAATTGATACTGAAAACGAATTTGGACTGAGAAACCAACTTATCTATTTTAAAGATAGAATACACTAATATCAGTAAAGAGGTCTCTTTGATCTTCATAGATGCAGCTTTGGTTTAGTAATTAGCTTAGAAATTTATCTTTACAGGCCCGGTCTGGATTTTGACGGTTGCTATTAGCGAAAAGAAATGTGCTCTATTAAACAAGAGGAAAAGTCCAGAAAAATCTGGTATATTATGCATTCATCATTGTGTAGTACAGTTATAACACAAGGGAAATTCGACACTATAGATCAAGCGCAGGTAATTTGTTTTAAGCCCGGGCCGGATCCTTCTACTTTGGAGAAGCCAAGGGCCGGAGATCTTCGCAAGGGGTAGGGTCTACCTGTTTTGCAAGATCTGTGAAACTACCACTTATTCACACTCAATAAACACACGACCAAAGACATGAGAACTGTCCGGTTTCGTGCTGCAACTGCAGAAGAAGAAGACAGCATCCCTACGCAATTAAGTTTAGGACCAGCATGGACACAAAATACGATTTTCTGTCAAAACCCGGGTTTTTATCTATTCGCATATTTTTGACAGTACATTGCTTTCTCTATATTTATTGCGCCATTAAGACCGAATTATTACGTCTAAATATCGCTAATGGCTGAACTAAGATTTTCGAAATTCTTTTCTAAACCACGGGCTCTATTGTGTAATTACATTAAGATAAAAAGTCACAAATCGCCAGGTATTGACCAAATACCGGCAGAATTGATTAAAGCAGGGGGTAGAACAATTTTCTTGGAGATTTATAAACTTGTTACTTCTATTTGGAAGAAGGAGAAAGTGCCTGAAGAGTGGAAGGAGTCGATCTTGGTACCTATTCATAAGAAGGGGATAAAACAGATTGTAATAATTATAGAGGCATATCACTTTTGCCAACCACTTACAAAATTTTATCCTACATCCTGCTTTCAAGGTTAATTCCATACGCGAAAAAAATTATCGGGGATCATCAATGTGGCTTTCGACGAAACAGGTCGACTATTGATCATATATTCTGCATTCGCCAAATACTTGAGAAAAAATTGAAATACAATGAAGAAGTTCATCAGCTTTTTATAGACTTATGATTCAGTTAGGAGGGAGGTCTTATATAAGAATCTCATTGAGTTTGGTATTCCTAGGAAACTTGTAAGGTTAATAAAGATGAGTCTGACTGAAACATATAGCAGAGTCCGGGTAGGCAAGAATGTTTCTGACAGGTTCCCTATTAGGAATGGTTTGAAACAAGGAGACGCTCTATCACCATTGCATTTTAACTTTGCTTTAGAGTACGCCATTAGGAGGGTTCAGGTAAACCACGATGGCTTGAAACTAAATGGTACACGTCGGCTTCTGGCTTATACCGATGATGTTAATAAACTGGGAGGAAGCATACATACTCTAAAGGAAAATGCAGAAGCTCTAGTAGCTGCTACTAGGGAGATTGGACTAGAAGTATGTGCTGATAAAACTAAGTACATGGTCGTGTCTCGAGAGCAGAATGCAGGACGAATTCAGAGTGTGAGGATTGATAATAATACCTTTGAGAGGGTGGAAGAATTTAAATATTTGGGAACAACTTTAACAAATCAAAATTCTATTACGGAAGAAATTAAGAGCAGATTGAGGTCAGGAAGTGCTTGCTATCATTCGGTGCAGAATCTTATGTCTTCCAGGTTGCTATCCAAAAATTTAAAGATTAATATATATAAAACTATAATTTTGCCTGTTGTTTTGTATGGTGTGAAACTTGGTTGTTGACATTAGGAGAATATTTGAACCCAGGAGAGAAGAGGTAACGGGGGAATGGAGGAGATGCATAACGAGGAGCTAAATGATTTGTACTCCTCACCCAATATTGTACGGGTGATAAAATCGAGAAGAATGAGATGGGCTGGGCATGTGGCGCGTATTGGCGAGGAGAGGGGGTGTATAGGGTCTTGGTGGGGAAGCCGGAGGGAAGGAAACCACTGGGGAGACCTAGGCGTAGATGGGTGAATAATATTAGGATGGATCTCCAGGAGGTGGGATGTGGGTATATGGACTGGATTGGGCTGGCCCAGGATAGA
>Ga0123354_10007199_pt1 | contig 16685 bp, 12 predicted proteins | sample TergutLab28metaG_2_FD_97872 | JGI IMG/M metagenome (GOLD analysis project Ga0123354, IMG submission 97872) | Labiotermes labralis P4 segment gut microbial communities from Petit-Saut dam, French Guiana - Lab288 P4 | ecosystem: Host-associated > Arthropoda: Insects > Digestive system > Gut ...
ATAATCATATTTATAAATGTCATAATCCGGATCGCCGCGCCACTCACGTGGCTCGCGAAGACGTATGCTATGGTGTTATATATTTCTTTAACGTTTTGCCCTCGGCACGTCTTCGCGAGCTGCCAGCGGCAGCGTGGCGATCCAGGGTTCCTTACCTTGTCATAATAATCTTCATTAATAATCATATTTATAAATGTCATAATCCGGATCGCCGCGCCACTCAAGTGGCTCGTGAAGACGTGTGCTATTGTGTTATATATTTCTTTAACGTTTTGCCCTCGGCACGTCATCGCGAGCTGCCAGCGGCAGCGTGGCGATCCGGGGTTCCTTACCTTGTCATAATAATCTGTATAAAAAGCGTATTTATAAATATCATAATCCGGATCGCCGCGCCACTCACGTGGCTCGCGAAGACGTGTACAAAGGTATTGGTATGTATCAGCAATGCATTACCCTTGGTTAGTCTTTGCGAGCCGCCTTCGGCGGCGCGGCAATCCAGGGATTTACTGGATTGTTTCGCTGACCGCCACGCTGCTCACACAGCTCGCGGCTAAAGGCTCGCAAAGACGTGAGCCATCATATCGTGTCCCTTTTTGCGTATTTCGCGTATTGCACGGTTTGTCTCTCCACTCTCCACCCCTCAATCCCGGCGGCAGGATTCCAATCCCTCATACGATATGGTAGAATAATAAGCGATCGCTGCGGCGCATTATAAAGATTAAGGCGGACAGGTGTACGGATAAGACAGTAGGCGTTATCTCTCTGGGTTGTGCGAAAAACCGCGTGGATACCGAGCGGGCGCTCGGCTTATTACGCAAGGAGGGGTATACCTTTGTACAGAACCCCGTACGGGCGTCCGTGCTGCTTGTCAACACCTGCGGTTTTATACCGGCGGCCAAGGAGGAGTCCATCGACGCCATCATGGAAATGGCCGCCATAAAAAATAAGAATCCCGAACGGCTGCTGGTGGTAACCGGCTGCCTTGCCCAACGGTATGAGCAAGCGCTCATGCAGCAGATTCCGGAAATCGATATCTTGTTGGGTGTTAATCGGTATGAAACACTCACACGGAAGATCGGCGAAGCCCTCAACGGGCAGCGCGTATCGGATTGCCGCGCGTCCGATGTGTTTTGGGAGCATGAACGCGTGCTGACCACGCCCGATTACACCTGTTACCATAAAATCGGCGAAGGCTGCGATAATCAATGCGCTTATTGCGCCATTCCGCTTATCAGGGGGGCGTACCGCTCGCGGCCGCAGGAAGCCATATTAAATGAAATGACATCCCTGGCGCAAGCCGGTGTTCGCGAGCATATTCTTATCGCGCAGGATACCACCCGTTACGGTACGGATAGTCACGGCGAATCACGGCTGCCCCAACTGATGGAGAAGGCCGCGGCCATACAGGGCGTCGCGTGGCTGCGCGTGTTATACTGCTACCCGGACCGAACGGACGAACGGTTGCTGCGGGTCATGGCGGATCATGATAATATTTGCGGATATTTAGACATGCCTCTCCAGCACAGTCAAGAGCGAATCTTACGAAAAATGCGCCGCAGAGGTTCTATAGATCAATCTTGCCGTATACTGGACAAGGCGCGGGAGGCGGGTTTTGCGTTGCGTACCACCGTTATGGTGGGCTTCCCGGGTGAAACGGATCAGGACTTTGACGGTCTTTTGCGCTTTGTGAAGGAACGGGCGTTTAATCATCTGGGCGCGTTTATGTTCTGCCCGGAGGAAGGAACGGATGCCGCCGAAATGGACGGGCAGATTCCGGAAGAAGTGAAGCGCGAGCGGTTCGATATCCTCATGCGCACACAGGCCGCCATCGCGCTCGCCGCGAATCAACAGCGTGTGGGCAGTGTTTGCAAGGTAATGGTTACCGGTCAGGACGGAAATGGCATGTATACGGGCCGAAGCGCGCATGAAGCGCCGGAATGTGACGGCTTGATTCGCTTTACTTGCTCAAGCGTGTTACAAACAGGCACGTTTCTGCCTGTGCGCATGACGGGCGCGGACGCATACGATTATCAAGGGGTGGCTGTATGAACCTGCCCAATCGGCTCACCTTGATACGTATGGGCTTAGCGCTGGTGATGGTGGCTTGCCTCTATGCGGGACAAGCGCCCTATGATATAGCCGCGCTCATCATCTTTTTCGCGGCGTCACTGACGGACTGGCTGGACGGCCGAATCGCGCGTAAACGAAACATTATCACGGTACTGGGTTGTTTTTTAGATCCCGTAGCCGATAAATTCCTTATTCTATCCGCCTTCATCATGTTGTCTTTCCGGGGTATGCTGCCCGTATGGGCGGTCATCATCGTGCTGCTGCGGGAACTGGCTGTCGATTCTCTTCGCCTGGTCGCGTCTAACGCCGGTGCGGTGATATCCGCGGGCATTTTCGGTAAGGTTAAAACAGTCACACAAATGGCGGCGGTCTTTGGACTGTTGGCGTCGTGTTTCCTGCCCGTACTGGCGATACCCGCGCGGGTGGTGTTATACATTTCGGTTTTGGCCACACTGGCATCGGGAATTGACTATTTCATGAGGAACAGCGCGTTTTTTACGGGCAAAAAAGGGGAGGCGGACGCGTGATCGCTGAAATCATCTCTATCGGAACGGAATTGCTCATGGGGCAGGTACTGGATACCAACGCGCAGTTCCTGTCACGCCGGCTCAGTGCCCTGGGCGTCACCCATCAACGGCGTTCCACGGTGGGCGATAATCCCGTCAGATTAAAGGAAACCTACGCGGCCGCACTCGGCAGGGCGGACGTCCTTATCACTTCCGGCGGATTGGGCCCCACGGGAGATGATATCACCAAAAGCGTGTTGGCCGAGCTTCTGGAAGAACCGCTGGTCGTGCGTGAAGACGCGCTTGCGCGTTTAAAAGAGCGTTTCAGTCGTATGAACCGCGTCATGCCGGAAAGCAATATCGTACAGGCTGCCTTTACCAAGGACAGTATCATTCTGCCTAATGAAAACGGCACGGCACCGGGCGCTATTGTACCCTGTGATCGTTTTGGCGCGGGTAAAATTGTCATTCACTTGCCGGGGCCTCCGGCAGAGTTGGAGGCGATGTTTGACGCGTCTGTCGCGCCGTATCTTCAAAAGCGTTCCGGTTCCGCCCTCGTCAGCCGGTATATCCGTATCTTTGGCATGGGCGAAAGCGAGGCGGAAACGCGTGTGAAAGACCTGACGCAGGGTTCCAATCCCACCCTATCGCCTTACTGTTCTCCCGGTGAGGTCATGCTGCGCGCCACCGCGCTGTGTTCATGCCCGTCCGAAGGCGCGGCCATGCTCGCGCCTTTGGTCAGCAAGGTACGTGATAGGCTGGGTGATGTGGTGTACGCCGTGGAGGAAACGGACGGCGGATCCCTGGCCAAAACCGTTATCGCGCTGCTCATCGACAAGCATCAAACCCTGTCCGTTGCCGAAAGCGTCACGGGCGGCATGTTATCCTCCATGCTGGTTTCCGTACCGGGCGCTTCACGTGTGTATGCCGGTGGGTTTATCACCTATATGAATGAACGGAAGGAAGCGTTTACGGGTGTACGGCATGAAACGCTGACGCGTTACGGAGCGGTTTCCGAGCCCTGTGCCATTCAGATGGCGGAAGGCGCGCTGCTGCGCGCGGGTACGGATATCGCCGTTTCTGTCACGGGCTGCGCGGGCCCGGACAGCGATGAACGAAACACTCCCGTTGGGCAGGTTTTCGCGGGGGTAGCCGTCCGCGGCCGCGCGTATGCCAAGGCGCTCCGTTTAACCGGCTCACGCCAGCATATTCGTGCCCTGGCATGCTTGCACGCGCTTAATTTGGTTCGCATGGAGTTAATCAAGGGCGACGCATCGGCCTTGAACGAGTAAGGAAAGGCGGTTCACAACAATGGCTAGAAAAGACACAGCAACAAAGGCGGTCGCGGTCCGCGCGGAAGAACCGGAAGAGAGGCTAAAGGCGCTTGAGGCGGCGCTGAGCGCAATCGACAGGAAATACGGAAAAGGAACCGTCATGAAAATGGATGAAACGGCGGTTAGCGCCAATATCGCCGTCATTTCCACGGGTTGTTTGGATTTGGATATCGCTCTGGGCGTGGGCGGTGTACCGCGCGGACGCGTGGTGGAAATATACGGGCCGGAAGCGTCCGGTAAAACCACCGTCGCCCTGCATATCGTCGCGGAAGCGCAAAAAAACGGCGGAATCGCCGCCTTTGTAGATGCGGAACATGCCTTGGATCCCGCGTACGCGCAGCGGCTCGGTGTGAATATCGACGAGCTATACGTATCACAGCCGGACACCGGAGAGCAGGCGCTGGAAATAGCCGAAGCGCTGATTCGTTCCGGAGCCATTGATGTTATCGTGATAGACTCCGTCGCCGCGCTCGTGCCCAAGGCCGAAATCGACGGGGAGATGGGTGAAAGCTTTGTAGGCCTCCACGCGCGTTTAATGAGCCAGGCGCTGCGTAAACTAACCGGCGCTTTAAGCCGTACCAGCACGGTAGCCATTTTCATCAACCAGCTGCGTGAAAAAGTGGGGGTGATGTACGGCAATCCGGAAACGACCACCGGCGGTAAGGCGTTAAAATTCTATGCGTCCGTTCGGCTGGATGTACGCCGCGGCGAGCAGCTTAAAAACGGCACGGACATCATCGGTAACCGCACGAAGGTAAAGGTGGTCAAAAACAAGGTGGCTCCGCCGTTTAAAATCTCAGAGTTTGATATCATCTACGGGGAAGGCATCTCCAAGGCAGGAACTCTCCTGGATATGGCCGTGGCGAGGGATATCATCAAGAAATCCGGCGCTTGGTTCTCCTATCAGGATCAGCGTATCGGTCAGGGACGCGAAAGCGCGCGCAAGTTCTTACAGGACAATCCGGATGTCTACAGCGAAATTGACGCGCTAATCCGCGGCGCATTTCTGGACAACCTAAAAATGGTGCCGGAACAGGGTTTGCCGGTAGAGACGGAAGAAGAATTTGATGAAAGCGCGCTGCTGATAGAAGACGAACTATAGATCGTTGGCGTATCCAACGCATTATAGCCAAACCCGGTAAGCCACATGAAGTCATAGTGTACACCATCGCGAGCGGCGGGTAAAAACACCCTGCCGCGCAAGGCGACCCAAGCGTATGAAACCAATCGGTTTCATACGCTTTTTTATACAAACGGGGTGTGGTTGGCGATTTTTCAACAGCTACAATAAAAGAGGACATGGAGAGGAGGTGCGGTACGGATGAGCGGAATCTACAAGCCGGGAATGCTAAGAACGGTTGCCGGACGTCAGGCAGCATATGCAGCCGTATCGGCGCAGCCTTCTTTGCAACGCGCGAATGCGTCCGCGTTAAGGGAGTTGTTAATGCTTCTGGTTAAATTAGCGGCCATTGTCGCAACCCTGCTGATAATCTTTACCTTTCTGTTTGGCATCGTGCGCTACCAAGAACCCTCCATGTCGCCGGCCATTAAAGACGGCGACCTGGTCATCTTCTACCGTAATAACCACTATGGTTACCATTCTCAAGACGTGGTGGCGCTGGCGTTTCAAGGCCGTACGCATGTACGCCGGGTGGTAGCCACGGCCGGTGACTGGGTGGATATCATCGATGGCGGCCTTTTGGTAAACGGAGCGCCTCAGCAAGAATCCGGCGTCTACCAAAAAACCGAACGCTATCAGGAAGGCGTGGATTTCCCCCTGATGGTACCCGAAGGAGAGGTGTTTGTGTTGGGCGATAGCAGAATCGGTTCGACGGACAGCCGGATATATGGCTGCGTACGCATTCAGGACACTCTGGGAAAAGTCATCGCGGTCATCCGCCGCCGCGGAATATAAGTTTGACGGATGCTGTAGGGGCATTATCACGGGCGACGCGGCCAGGCTGCCCGGTGCGCGTACCCGTGTGAAGATAGATGGACACCTAAATATAAGAAAAGGAGAAACAAAACCATGACTAAAATGAAATGCTTCAAGACCATCGCGTGCATGACGCTGGCGCTGACACTGTGTCTGGGCATGGCGCTTCCGGTATTTGCCGACAGCCTCGACAAGGTGTCAATAGGCAGCCCCGATAAAGATGCGCAAGCCGCTCTCACCAAGATTCTGAAAGTGCCCTTCGGCACGCCGATCCCGGATTCAATCAAGTTTGAGTTCGTCATTACAAAGGTTAATTTGGACGGTAATACAACGGATATGGACAAGATGCCTGCCATAGGCACAAAAACCGTGGCCTTTGTCACCACCGATACTTACGAGACAGAGAATGGCGATACCAATGTATATACCAAGGAAAGTGAAAGCCTTTTCGCGGGTGCTAAATGGCCGCAAGCCGGCGTGTACAGGTATCATGTGGTGGAAAATCAATCGCATACACAAACTCCCAACTTCGACATGTACCATGAAAAGATATTCTATGCCCGGGAAAAATACGATATCGAGGTATATGTGGATACACATACTGACGGAACACTATATATTCGCTACATCGTCGCGTATTTAATTATAACCGAAGAAGACGGTGAAGAAAAAGAATATAAAGTGGATCCGACACCCGGAGAAGGGGTGGAAGGCAAATATTCGGATATGGCATTCCTTAACAAGTACTTTAAATATCAGGGCGGCCCCGTTGATCCGGATCCTGATGATCCGGAAGTGCCTACCAATCCGGGCAACGGCGCGTTCTACTTAAAGAAAATTGTCGAAGGCTTATCCTCAAACCAGACGGACTTATACTTCCCCTTCACTATCACCCTTACCAGGCCCAGCATTGCCACACAGGATACCGTCTACAGGGCATACCTCATGCGCGGGGCTAACCTTACCCCTCAAGCCATTCTCCCCGCTAACTATGCTGCCGCTTCGGTAAAGATAGATGCAAACGGAAGGCAATACATCGAATTTACCATTAACCAGTCCAATAACAGCAGTTCGTTAACCATTAATTTAAGGCATGACGAGTGGTTGTCCTTCCCCGACATGCCGGTCGGCGCGAGGGTTATTGTAAAGGAAAACGCGATGGCGGATTATACGCCCAGCTATCAGCTGACGGTCAATGGCAAAGGCCCTACGATTGTAGATTCTAAAACACCAAACACCGATTTGGCGTTCCCGGATCCCGTGTATCTTGGTACGGGAACGAATAGGGCTGATTTTATCAACACCTACAAGGATGTTACCCCCACCGGCATCGCCGTGGATGACCTGCCTTACATTGCCATAGGCGTTCTGGCCGTGTTAGCCCTTGTTGGCTACGTAGTTATCAAGTCCCGCGCCCACCATGCGGCGAAAAAGGCGTAAACACATAAGGAAACAGTCCGGCGATTCTATAACAGAATCGCCGGACAGCAAACAAACCGGTTATCAAACATTTTTCCGCCGGGCAGCGAAACGGCTAAGTAAAGGAGGGAGTCCCGAATGGTTGTGCAGGCAAATAAGATCGGCGTGTATGTTGTCCGTCTGGTTAACGGCGCGGTAAATTGGGCCGTGCTGGCGGCAATCGTACTTATGGTCATCTTCGCCGGGTACAGCCTGTGGGACTCCGGCCAACTTTATCGGGCGGCGGACAGCTCCCAATACACGGTATACAAGCCTACCGAGATGAATGAGGGCAAATCGTTCGAAGAGTTAAGAACCATTAATCCTGAGGTAATCGCATGGCTTACCGTTTACGGAACACATATCGACTATCCGGTAACACAGGGGCCTGACAACATGAAATATGTTAACACAAACGCCGAGGGACAGTACATGCTGTCCGGAAGCATTTTTCTGGATACATATAACTGCCGTGATTTTTCTGATTTTAACCATATCATCTACGGGCATCACATGGCACACCAGGCGATGTTCGGCCAAATTGGGGAGTTTGCCCAAGCCGACATGTTCAGCAGCCGCATGTACGGCAACATTTATTTTGGCGGAAAAGACCACGGCATTGAATTTTTCGCCTTTGTACACACAGACGCGTATGACGCAAGCGTTTTTACGCCCAATGTTCCTGACAAGGAGCATCAGGCATATCTGGACAATCTGCTTGAGTTAGCCGTTCATAAAAGAGACATCGGCGTTACCATACAGGACCATATCATCCTGCTGAGCACCTGCTCGGCAAGCTCGACAAATGGGCGGGATATATTGGCAGGCAGAATAGTGGACGCGGTATATGAGGACACCTTTTTTTCTGAATCAAGCGTACGGACGCTGTACGGCATAGACAGCCAAACGGGGCAGCCGCGCATCGCGCTGCCGGTGTGGCTGACGTATGAAGCGTTAATCACCGTGGCTTTACTCGTCTTCATCATCAGTGTGAAACGCGTTCGCGGCAGAAAACAAATAATGACAGGAGGGGGACATGATCATGATGAGGTTATTTAAAAAGAGCGGAAAGGGGAGGTTATGCGCAGCCGCATTGCTTGTGTTAACGTTCATGGCGCCGCCGGCTGTGTTCGCGGCGGGAAGCCCGCTCAGCCTCACGGTAAGACAGGTCTATACCACCTCCTTAACGTCGGCCTCGTCTGTCTTTACCTACAGGCTCAAAGCGGTGGACGCGGCAAACCCGATGCCGGGCGGCAGCGGGGTGCAAGGGTATAACTTCACGCTGACGGGCAATACATCCACTGGCATTGGCCCGATTATCTTTACCAAACAGGGAATCTACCGTTATCAAATAGGTCAGATAATGACCCAGGAAAAGGCCGGCTATATTTACGATAAGCAGGTTTACAACCTGGAAGTGCGCGTGGATAACGCGCTGCATACGGAGGTCATCGTATATAACGCCGCGGGCATGAAAGTATCCGATATTGTCTTTGAAAACAAATACCGGATTGATCCAACGAATCCGGACCGAATGACCAGCCCCCCTGTTAAGAAAAGTGTGACGGGAGACCCCGCCCATCCAAGTGACTTTACCTTTACCCTCAAGGCAAAAGAAGCGGGCCAGCCGATGCCGCCGGGCGCTGTCTCCGGTACGGCGACCTTAGTGATAAACGGCACGGGATCCGGCACATTCGGTTCATGGAGCTATGATAAAGAGGGCGTTTATTATTATACGGTTGCGGAAGTCAATACGGGAGAAAGCCATTATACATACGATACGTCAGTCTATACCATAACCGATACGGTCAAGGCGGAAAACGGCCAACTCATGCTGACAAGGGCCATCACAAACAGCGCGAATAAACGCGTTTCCTCCCTGGACTTTATCAATGTTTATAAAGCGGGCGATAATAACGGCGGAGGAGGCGGTAATGGCGGCCCGGGCGGAAAAGGTGGCGGCAGCCCTAAAACCGGAGATGAGTTTAACACTCTGACCTATATCATTCTCTTCGCGGCGGGAAGCATCCTCATGGCGTGTGCAGGCGTCTATCTGGCCTTGTCCAGAAAACACAAAAAAACCATTAGAAGGATTCTGTAAAATGTTAATGGAAAAGTATCGAATTAAAAAGGTAATCGCCGTTACGGTGTTGCTCCTCTCCCTGGCCGTCATGGCCTTTACGGGAACAAGGCTGTACATCGCCGAGCGCATTAATCAAGACAGCGACAGGAGTTATGAGCATATCATCCAACAGGTTCGCGGCCCCGCGCGCAATGCTGTCACTTACCCAACACCGCCCGTCGCGCAAAAAACGGCGCCGGATTTAAACGTTCAGGAAACACAGGCAGGGATGGAAGGGTTTCCCTTAATAGGTAACATGAGCGCTGATTCCGCCGGTAGCGGAAGCCTTGCGTCCGTTAGGGAACGGGTGCATGTTCCCATGCTGGATATCAATTTTCACGCGTTGAAAAGTATGAACGAGGATGCCGTGGCTTGGCTGTATTTACCGGGTTCCGTGATAGACTATCCTGTCATGAAAGCGGATGATTACAGTTATTATCTGTACCATTTACCGGACGGTACGAAGAACGCGAATGGTTCCCTCTTTATCGATTACGCGACCGCTCCGGATTTTTCCGAAAGACTGACGGTCATTCACGGGCATCATATGCGTTCCGGCAGGATGTTCGGCGGGCTGGTTAACTATAAAGACCAAAACTATTATGAACAGAATCCCTATATGTACCTGTACGGGCCTGATAACAATTACAGAATTGACCTTATCTACGGCTGCGTCATCGCCATGGGGCAGTGGCGGGAACGGGCGTTTATGTACGCGGACAACCTGGATTCTTTTCTGGCCTTTGCCGAACGGGGAACCACCTTTAAAAGCAATGTTCAGGCAGAGCCGGGCGATAGGTTCATCGCGTTGTCCACTTGCTCGTATGAGTTTGATAACGCGCGGTATGTGGTGTTGGGTGTGTTAAGGGAGGCTTTTTAACCCTTTTTACGGGAATGCCCGCGGTAAAGCGTATCAAAATGACGAGCTCTTGTTCATGACGAACGAGGGCTCTTTTCATGGCATCAATAAAACCGCTCCATAAAAATGATGAGTGATAAACGTGTCATTAACAGCCATAACGCAGGGAAAACCGGCAGGGGCTTTGGTTACATATGCACTGAAACATTACGAAAAAATGAGTAATTAATGAGTAATTTTATTAAAAAATTGTTGAATAATCTGCGCCGCTCTATTATAATGTAACGAATCTTCCGGTATTCATACATATGCCCCATCTCTCGGTCAGTGTGAAAAGAAAGCGGGTATAAACAGGTTTATGGCGCGCATTATCAGAAGGAATGATTCGGCTGCAGGCAGTAATAAAAAAGGCATCATCGCGCGCCTGTGCGGTATAGGGCTCGCGATTGGGTGCCTTGTGCTGCTGCCGGGCACGGCGCGGGCGGCGTTGCCGGTTCTCTTTTCCGCCGAGCAACAACCTTCAAACAACGGCATGGCTTCTTCTATATGGGAATCGGACTTGCAATACGCCGCGGTGCTTATCATATTAGCGTTTGTCGGAGCGGGTTTAATTTTAAGCCTGCTCCTGAACAGGTTCACCGATAAAAAGCATGTCGAGCAAATTAAAAAAAGAGATCGCCTGATAAGCACTGTAAACAACGTGGCGTCCGTCATGCTTTCAGAGAACAGCGGTATGGATTTTACGGCTTCTTTAAAGTCCGGCATGGGCTTGATGGGGCAGTTATTAAACGTCGACCGCGTTCATATCTTACAAAATGAAATGATAGACGGCGAGTTATGCGCCGTTCAAAAGCACGTATGGTTATCCGAAGCGGGCAGTCATAAAGCGCCTCCCAGTAACGAGGTAATATACCGCTACAGCATCGCGCCGGAATGGCGGGACAAATTTATTAAAGGCGAGAGTATCTGTAACCAGTTCGCCGTACTTTCCCTGCAAGAACAAAACTTTTTAAGCTGCCATCATGTGAAGTCCATGGTACTCATGCCTTTGTTTTTACACGATGAATTCTGGGGCTTGTTCGGCATCGACGCCTGTATGGAAGAACGGATGTTTACGGAGGATGAAATAAACATTCTGCATTCCGCCAGCCTCATGATGGTCAATGCCATTAATATCAACGCCATGACGCAAAGCCTTCAGGCGACTGCCAATCAATTGGAAGCGGCTCTGTTGGAAGCCAATTATGCCAGCACGGCCAAGTCTGCCTTTATTGCCAATTTGAGCCATGAGATTCGCACACCGATGAACAGCATCATCGGGTTTTCAGAACTGGCAATGGATGGAAACATCACGCCGGAGACCAAAGAATACCTTGAGAACATCATAAAAAACTCCAACTGGCTGTTAACCATCATCAATGACATCTTAGATATGTCAAAAATTGAAGCCAATAAAATGGTGCTGGAAAACGTTCCTCTGGATCTGCACGATATTTTCGTTCATTGTCAGACGCTTATTCTGCCTAAAGCCATCGAAAAGGGGCTCATTTTGCATTTCTACGCGGAACCGGTCATCGGTAAAAAACTGCTGGGTGATCCGACGCGTATTCACCAAATACTGATAAACCTCCTGTCCAATGCCATTAAATTTTCGAATATCGGCGCTGTAAAACTCTCCTCGTTTATTACGAACATGGATGAGGACACCTGCACGGTCTGTTTTGAGGTGCGGGACAGTGGAATTGGCATGACAGCGCAGCAAATCGAAGATATTTTTAAACCTTTCACGCAAGCTGACGGCAGTACGACGCGTAAACACGGCGGCACCGGGCTGGGTCTGTCTATCACGAAGAACCTGGTAGAGTTAATGGGCGGGCATCTTAGCGTGGAAAGCACCGTGAAGGTCGGCAGTAAGTTCAGTTTCGAGTTGACATTCGATACCATGGAAACACTGGATACGGAACCGTTTCAAACGGTGTTTGTCGAACTGGAAAAACCGATGTTCGAAGGCACCGTATTGGTGTGTGAAGACAATGTGATGAACCAGCGTGTCATCTTCGAGCATTTGCAAAGAGTCGGGCTTAATGTTGAAATGGCGAATAACGGAAAGATAGGCGTGGATAGGGTGCGCAGCCGTAAGGAGGCGGGTTTAAAGCCGTATGATATCATTCTTATGGATATTCATATGCCTGTCATGGATGGCCTGGAAGCCGTACCGTTAATTATTGAACTGGACACGGGAGCGCCGGTGATTGCCACGACCGCAAATATTATGACGGATGACCTAAACTTATATAAAGAGAGCGGCATGATCGATTACCTTGCCAAGCCGTTTACCACACAGGAACTATGGCGGTGCTTACTAAGGCATCTCGTACCGATTGACGCGGTTCAGCAAAACGGCTATGCGATGGAGCTCGACGAGGAGCTTAAAAAGCAGTTGGTTACCACCTTTCTAAAGGAAAACCAAACGCGTTATGCGCAAATCACGGCCGCGCTGTCGGCAGGAGATATGACGTTGGCGCATCGGCTTGCGCATAATTTGAAAAACAGCGCATCGCTTGTGGAAAAACAGGAGCTAAGCAAAGCCGCGCAAGCGGTCGAATCCGCGCTCACGGGTGGTGTTAACGCGGTAATGGACGAACAAATGCGCACGCTTAACAACGAACTGACCGCCGCGCTCGCCGCGTTTGATACGTTTATCCCGTTGGCGGAATCTGTGCCGCTTAAAGAGAGTTCAAACGGTTTGATGGGCCTTCAAGCGTCGCTCGCGATACTGGATAAATTAAAACCATTGCTAAAAAGCGGCAACCCGGAATGCCTGGACTTTATTGACGAGTTAAAACGAATGCGCGGAAGTGAAAAGCTCGTGGAGTACATGGAAGCGTTTCGCTTCAGGCCCGAAGCGCTCGGAGCGTTTGAGACGCTCATGCGGGAGTTAGAGGGCACTTAGCATTGGTTTCCGAAGGGGTGTTGGCATGACGGAGAATACGGAAAAAAAGCGCATTTTAATAGTGGATGACGAAACGTCAAATTTACATGTGCTATATCATATCTTGCGTCGTGATTATACGGTTTACATGGCGCAGGACGGGCGCACGGGGCTTGATATTGCCGGTGAGTTTATACCGGATTTAATACTCCTGGATATCATTTTACCCGGGATGACCGGTTATGAGGTCATTGGGCAGCTTAAGTCAATGGAGAATTGTAAACACATTCCCGTTATATTTATCTCCGGTCTGGCGGAAAGCGGCAGCATGGAAAAAGGTTTGGCGTCCGGGGCATCCGACTATATATTCAAGCCGATAAACGCCGCCGAAGTGCTTGAGAAAGTTCAAAAACAATTCACGCTGTCAGGGTGTTACTAATATGTGCTGGAGCACTCGTAAAGGTACAAAAAAAGAGGTGACAAGCATGATTCCGATGGAACACCGTGAAGTGAATGAAAACGCCGTTTTAAAAACAAAAAGTATGGAAAGCGAGCGGGAGACGCTCATTAGCGCGGTCAATAATGCGGCAAGGGTGCTTCTGTCCGCAGAGCATGACGAAACCTTCGAAAGTTCTATTCTGGAAGGCATGAAATTACTGGGTCAATGCGTAGATGCCGATCGGGTCTATATCATGAAGAATGTATCCATTGACGATGTCATGTATTTCGTTTACCAGTTCGCGTGGGTCAATCATTTAGGGCAGCAAGGCACCCATATTGGTATAGGCACGAAGGTTCCCTTCAGCTTTGATGAGGAGTGGGCTGTCAGGTTCCCGAAGGGTGACTACATTAACGGGCCGCTTAGAAGTTTATCACCAAACTTACAGGCTTTTTTCAGCCGCATCGCCATTAAATCCGTGCTGGTTATGCCCATCTTTATTAGTCATGGCTTATGGGGGCTTGCCAGTTTTTCCGATTGCAGGAACGAAAGGTATTTTTCCGATGATGAAGTGAGCATTTTGCAATCGGGCGTCATGATGATGGTCAGTGCCTTGGAGCGCTACGAACAAGCCATTGAAAGCAGGAATCTGGCTGCAAGGCTGAAGGCCGTTGTATCAAATTATCCGGGAATCATTTGCGCCGTAAACAAAGACTATCAAATTAATCTGTTTGACGGCCTGCTCCTGCAGGAAATCCATGACAAGGACCTTTTTATGGAAAACAGGTCGCTGGATGAGGCGTTTAAAAAAGAGGAATACAGGCATATCAAAGAAAAATTGGATAAAACAATGCTTGAAGGCCCGCAGGATTGGTCTTTTGAGGCGTACGGCAAGATCATCAGAATAAAAACGACGCCCATCCAGGATGAAAAGAACCATGTCTCCGGCGTGGTAGGCTGCATTGACGATGTTACCGGAATGCATAAGCTTCAATCCGATTTAAAAGACGCCCTGATCATGACTCAAAAAGCGAGCAGCGCCAAAAGTCATTTCTTAGCCAATATGAGCCATGAAATGCGTACGCAGCTCAACGCCATCATCGGCCTGTCCTTGATGACCCTTGAAGAGGATACGTTAAGCGATGAAGTCAAACATAATACGGAAAAGGTATATCACGCGGGTACATCCCTCCTGGGTATTGTCAATGATATTTTAGATGTGTCTAAAATTGAGGCCGGGAAACTGGAGTTGGTGCCCGTGGAGTACGATATGCCGAGCTTGATTCATGATACGATTACGCAGAACATTCTCCAAATTGCCGATAAACCTATCCGCTTCAAGCTGGATATGTGCGAAAAAACATTTGTCCGGCTGCGCGGGGATGAACTTAGGGTGAAGCAAATAATAAACAATCTGTTATCAAACGCCATCAAATATACCGATTCCGGCACGGTCATGCTTTACATTTGCAGCCGCCCCAGGGGAGATAAGGTTTTGCTTACCATCAAGGTCAGCGATACCGGCAGGGGTATCAAACCGGAAGATAAGGAACTGTTGTTTTTCGATTATGCCCAATTGGATTTGGAGGCGAACCGCACCATTGAGGGAACCGGCCTGGGGCTTCCTATCACGCAGCGGCTGGTGGAGATGATGGAGGGCACCATCAACGTGGAAAGTGAATACGGAAAGGGAAGTGTCTTCACGGTGAAGATTATGCAGGATTTCGTCTCCGACGCGGTGATAGGGCCCGAGGTCGTCGACAACTTAAAGCAGCTGCGTTACGCCGACAGTAACCGTGAAAGAACCGCGCATTTGTCGCATGTCAGCCTGCCAAACGCGCGGGTGCTCGTCGTGGATGACGACGCGACCAATCGCATGGTAACCAGGGGCCTTTTAAAGCCATATCATATGTGGATTGACTGTGTGGAAAGCGCTCAGCAGTCCATAGAAGCCATACGCACCCAGGAGGGCCGGTATGACGCCATATTCATGGATCATATGATGCCCGTGATGAACGGGGTGGAGGCCGTACAAAAAATTCGCGAAATCGGAACGGATTACGCGCGCGATATCCCGATTATCGCGTTGACCGCCAACGCCACCATCGGAAACAGAGCCATACTCTTAAGCAAAGGCTTTCAGGATTTTATTACAAAACCCATTGATTTGCTGTGTTTAGATGAAGCGGTAAGGCGTTGGATTCATGATAAACCCCGTGAAGCCCACGCGCAGACAGACTCGGACAATGCGGCGCGTGCGCAGCGTCCCACGGCTTACTCCGATATGACGGAGATTTTCGGCATTGATGTACAAAAAGGGCTGGACATTTATTTGGGTGACGCAGGTATTTATCTTTCCGTCCTGCGTGTTTATGCGGAAAATACATCCGCTACATTAGAAAAATTACGTCATGTTACACGAGATACGCTTTCTGATTATGCCGCCAGGGTGCACGCCGTAAAGGGGGCCAGCGCGAATATCGGCGCGGAAGAGATTAAAAGAATGGCTGAAGAATTGGAGTTAAAGGCGAAGGCCGGCGATTTTGCGGGGGTATTGGCAGGGAATGAAGCCCTGCTTGTAACAGCGGAAACGCTTGTGAACGGGCTTAAAATGTGGCTGGCCGAATGGGATAGTAAAAAGAGTAAACCAAAACGCGCGGCGCCCGATCCCGCGGTCTTAGAAATGCTGCGTCAAAGCTTGATAAACTATGATATGATCGGCATTGATGAAGCCATGGACCGGCTGGAACGCTCGGACTATGAAACGGACGCGGATAGGATAGCATGGCTGAAGGAGAAGATCATGGAGTCGGAATTTGATGCCGGCGCCGAAAGGCTGGCTCAATGGCTGTCAGGCCGTTAACGGGAAGCAAGCCGGGGGAGGGAATGGCAATCGCTAAGCTTTTAAGCAAAATCATCGTGGTGGATGATGACTTAACGAATATTACCGCTTTAAAGAACATGCTCAGGCCGTTTTATGAGGTCTATACGGCGTTGAACGCGGAAAAGATGTTCAGCCTGCTTGAAAA
>Ga0123354_10007201_pt1 | contig 16683 bp, 16 predicted proteins | sample TergutLab28metaG_2_FD_97872 | JGI IMG/M metagenome (GOLD analysis project Ga0123354, IMG submission 97872) | Labiotermes labralis P4 segment gut microbial communities from Petit-Saut dam, French Guiana - Lab288 P4 | ecosystem: Host-associated > Arthropoda: Insects > Digestive system > Gut ...
AAGGCTCCCAGATTTCGTGACAACGGCACAGGATGGTGGTAGGTTGTCAGCCTTACGCACCGGCCGCCTTTACCCCCAGGAAATACTCCTGGTACTCATTTCTGTTAGAGGCTGAGTCGACCCGAGGGTCACAAAGCGATCGGAAGGATTTTATGTCAATCAAAAATCCACTGACACTAGCTGGGATCGAGCCAGCGACCTTCCGATTTGTAGCACAGCACCTTAACCACTGTGCTACCGCGGTCCCCGATCGCAAAAAGTAGTAATTATTAATCCGTGCATTTACATTCAGTGAAAATACCGTACGTTGTCTACAAGTAATTATGTTTTGAATTGCATCGAAATTCAGGGTTTCACAAAACACTGTTGAAATTATGTACTGTACAGTGGCTTGTGTTATCATCGTCGAAGTGTTTTTAGTATCGTATTAAGCCTGCTTTTTTGAGGCCGGACGTTTTTGAATGAGCTCTTTTTACAGGCAAAGTTGTCTGCTTGCCTAGAAGTTGTTTTCTCAGTAGACGTTATTCTAAATTTCCCTTTAAAATTTCAGCTGGCTTTGTACGAATTCAGAATAATTGTATTGAACCGAATGCACACAAAGTGCCTCCAACACTCAGATTTTTTCCTTTTTTCTTCCAGGCTTTTCAGCTGCTAGTCTTAAAAGTGCTTTCACAAATATTTTCCTGTCAACATCTTTAAATCGTTTATGCAAGTAAGGGGTTACGTGAATAACTGTGAAGCAAGTCTACAATTTTACCGAATGGTGGTGCACTTTAATGACACTGGTAGGCTACATGGCACTTCAACTTACGCCACTGACAGACAACTTGGCTTTTCATGCTGTCAGTTTGTCAGTAAAATACAAAGCCAGAAAATCTGGCAGGCAATTTTATTTCAGAATTGGCCCCTTAGAATTGGAGAACTGCACTCTTCTGGCCTATTACGCAGCGTGTAATGGCAATTCCTTACCGACGTTTCGGGACAAATTATCGGTACCATCTTCAAGGGCCAAGAATGTTCTTGGATTCTTGATCCTTGAATATGGGACCGATAAGTTTGTTCCGGAACGGCGGTAAGGAATTGCCACTACACACTGCGTAATTGCCCAGAAGATCGCATTTCTTTTTTACTGCACGGCGGAAGCCTGATAACACACAATCATAATATCTTGTATAAAAATATAACAGCATTTAAAATCTTTAGAAACGCAAATTCATCTAAATTGTATATAAAATTTCGGCTCCTACCTCACAGAGAACACAGTCCTTGTTCATTATAAAGGCCAATCAATTAATGTTGTTTTTTCTGAGAATCATACAAAACAAATTTTGTACAATGTGTGAGCGGAGTGTAAAGGTAAAGGTAAAGCAGTCCCGTTACAGGCCCGGAGTGGCCCAGAGGTTTCCAGGAAGTTAAGGTTCCTAGATTTCGTGACAACGGCACGGGATGGTGGTAGGATTCAGCCTTACGCACCTGCCACCTTTACCCTCAGGAAATGCTCCTGGTACTCATTTCTGTTAGAGGCTGAGTCGACCCCAGGGTCATAGTGCGATCGGAAGGAATGACACCAGCTGGGATCGAACCAGCGACCTTCCGATTTGTAGCACAGCACCTTAACCACTGTGCCACCGCGAGCAGAATGTAGAGACTTTAAATGCTACAGAAGTGGTGCGTGTAGTTACTTCTGGGCTTTGAACTTCTATCAATATTAGGTCTTTAGTCGGGGCAAGTACCACAGTAAGTGAGGCCCTTGTTTTATGTGCTGAACCCCATTTGTCGTTTCCTGTCGGCTCGCTTATCTTATTAACCTAGCCTACTGAGCCGAAAACCCACATGCCCAGCTGGAATAGCAACAGAAATTATAAGCAGTATTTGTCAGGTTAAATAAGGATCGTGCGGTAATTGGCATTCTGACTTTATTCCGTGATGTCCTGGATTGAATGTAGGTCCAGAGACCTGCTATCTTGCGGTTTGTTATGCTGTCGATTACGTCGAATCAATGCATAATTTTGTATAATAGGTGAGAAAGTTCACAGAGCGTCCATGATAAGAGGAAGTAATTTAAGCTATATAAATTTTGTAACAAATAGGCCAGTAGGCTAACTTACTGGGCCGTGACAGTCCATTCGGTGTAGTGACTAATCTACCGGCTATACAACCGACGAATCACGGGTCGATTTCCGGTGGGGACGAGAGAGTTTTCTCTTATTTTAATATTTTCCACCTTCCGTGCATTAATCAGGTCCATAATGTATAAAAGACCTACAAAATGCACTGCAGTATTTATGATGTATTTTATTTACAATTTTCTCACCAACATGTTTCGGCCGCTATTGCGGCTGTCTTCAGGATGATGTTATTATTACAAGAATATCGCCCTGAAGATGACTGCAACAGTGGCCGAAACATGTTGGTGAAAAAATTGTGAATATCATAAACATTGACGTGCATTGTGTTGGTTATTGGTATATTATAAGGTTTTCTCTCTACTTTTTTTAAGCGTCCAGATTCGATTTTGGTGCCCAGAAAAGCCTTCTGGTAAATTGGTACCGGTCGCTCTTATCCCGGGTTGAGGCGGCCGGAGTGTGAAGCTGACCACTTACGGCTTTCCACTCTGTTCCCCGTAATCGTTGGACACAAAGCAGGAAGTCTTGGAGACAAAGAAATTTTATATATGATACAGTAAAAATAAATGAGGCCAGCGATAATGACGAAGGAGCATATTAATAAATAAATAGATATATGATGCTAATGATGATGATGATGATGATAATAATAATAATAACAAAAAGGGAAAGTCGTAATTTATCAGGTGAATCGAGTGCAGGTTATTTTAGGACGGCGTCAGATCGAGCGACATATGGGGACCAGACAGGTCGCACCACCCTATCCTCAGCACCTTTCGCTATTCAGTACAACTGTCTTGCTGCTCGGACGAGAGAGGTTGGTTCACAGCCCCACACATTGGGCGGCGTATTGTAACGGTCGCTGGTTCAGTATATAACTACGTAACTTTCTGTGAATGCTTATGTTCAGACGTAAGTGTGCGTACACGTGTATATATATATATATATTCTATATAAAACATAAAGGAAAGTTATTTCTGGTTCGCTATGAAGGCGTATGGGAGAGTGGAGGTATAGCTCCAGTTATTCTTAGCTTCATGATTTCTATAAGCCTTGCTCAGATTGTTGCATCTTTGGACGCAGGTACAGTAAATCTGATAATTGATATTGTTTCAAGGAGGAAATTCGTCTTTCGAAATCCTTCGAAAGGTCAATATGCAAATGTGAAGTATTGCTTAGAGTATGAACTACGAGACCAACTTAACAAAATATATCAAAATTTTAAAGTACAATGTGCCACATGACCACCAGTACTCATGTCTTAAGCTTTATAAGCACCACAATATTTAGATTGTTGCTGGTCACGTGCTGTGTTCACGTGTTATTAGCTTTATTCGTGGAAGTTAATTTTCTCGTAACACAAAATCTGCTGATAAATGAAGACGTAATTACAAGTCTCTTTAGAAGCCGCTAACTCGATTTGTCTCCATGAGTCATCACACTGCGACGAAGGGCACGCGATGACATTTAGGATCTCAGTAGCATAAACTGACTTCGTAGGACTATATGAAGAAGAATACTGCAGTCAGTATAGTAACTGGAGTTCGTGTGGGCGACTGAGGCATTGTGTTCAGATTCTTTGCAGAAGTAGGAGATATTTTCTCTTCTCAGAAACGTCCACAGCGATTGGACGTGAAACTGACGGCTTATCCCACACAAAGCCGAGGTGAAGAATAAGAGGAGCCATACTCCCAATCCTCCATACGCCTTTATGGTATGCACAGGGACAAATTTACATTACTTTTAACCGATGAGAAACAACAGTAACGAGCTCTAACACGTAAGTACTTTCACGTCTTCGCTGTGATATTTGTTTCTTCGGTCTACTTCAATCATTTTTTCCATTATATTTGTAGTAGGTGTGAAAAGTAGTATTTGTCTTCCACTCTTTCGTAGTGTCTCGCATTTATAATAGCTGTTTGCCAGTTAAGCGCAATGACTGCAAATTACAAAAACGAGGTCCTTGCAAACCATACGTATTACAAAGTGACACTTCAACACATCATTTTCATGCTTGCCATTTTGGAAAATAAAATGGACTCCAGGACCACGGCATCAGTTACTTAATAATTAGACCTTGCTAGAGCATCGTGGTTCGTTAACTGCTCTTCTCTTGAAAGGCCGGAGTAAGAGGGTTTTCTCTGGCAGCGACATGTGACTGTGTATCTTTTTCCACATTTTTGTCAAATTACTATGTTCTTCGTATAACCTGCCAGAAGGTACTGAGGGAGAGTAGAGGTATAGCTCTGCTCATTCTTGAACCTCGACGCTAGATGGGGGTGGTTGGTTAATGCCATAATCCGGCCACTCTACCCCCGGGAATGACCCGACACCAACTATAGAGGAGGCTTGGCAGGCCGCAGGGCCGGTCTTAATAAAACGATTAAAACTTATTAATGTTAATAATTTTTTATCTTTCGCTTGTTTGTATTCTATGGACCGTGGTGTTGAGCTTTCGAACTGGATTTGCATTGTTTTCATGGTACTGTTATAACACTTGGTGTTTTTGATGACCATTCAACATTTATTTCTAATATGAGACCCATTAGCTTATCTCCAATCGTTACGTAACGATAAACTCCTGCCACTAAACCCTGGCTGTCAATTGGTAAAAGATAAGTCTTTTACACGGAAAATTTGTGTGATACGTTAAGGCGTCATTGCTGCGAATATTAAATTCACTGTGTTTTGGTTGTGAGAATCTGTAGCTTGGCAGACACCAGCGTTGCAAGGCAGAATGTGGAGGTAGCAAATTCTTATAAATCACTGGGTAACTGTCTACTGAAAGACAAGAGGCGTCATATCCCAAAAGCATGCTTTATGAATCTTAATCTCTATTAGCTGAGACTTGGGCCGAGATCGTTTGCACTTAGTAGATCATAGAGGATTGTTTGGATTATGAAATGAAGGAGATCATTTTGGGCTGTGTGTGTGGCCAGAATGCAGAGGCAATGAAGGAATATTTATGCAGTTTTGGTGGGAAAAACCTTATGGAAAACATCCGCTTGGGAGCCAAACAAGGCCGTGGTAAGTTAAATACCAAGACTGAAGTTTAAGATTGTAGATCCTAGGACGGGATTTGGTTAGAACTGGCTTAGAGTCGTGTTTAATGAAGGGAACTGAAGTTGGCTGTGGGATAGGACGATGAAGTTACCAGTCAGTTTATCCCAGGAATAATTCTGTCAATTGTTCGCACTCTCCTCTCTATGTTCGTCGTTTTTGCGCTAATAAAGTGATTGTCATTGGTTAGGATTTTGAAAGTTACGTTTTCGAATCTCGACACGAATACCGGCTGTCGTAACAATTCCGTCCCTCACAATTCCTAATGTTCCTAACTTCGACGAAAATGTTGTATGCAGTTCATAAAGCGCCACTGAAGAATTTAAAGTAATAATGATTTACGCACACTCAGTAATTTAAGCGCGAATGATACTTCTTTATCTAAGTAGTCGTCCAAGAACTGGAATCTTCATAAGCACACGGCAAGTACCAGGGAGCTACAATAAGAATGCAAGCAGATGCTGTGAAGTGGTGTGAACCAACCTTCACTGGTAGCAGTGCACCTTTGTTTCCTCCCGGTATTACCAGACAGAACAAACAGCCATCCCTGGAGGACGTCTCGCTGACTCAGACTTCTATTGTGATCAGCAGGGAACACAATACAGCCACCTCGTCATTCTTAATCTTGTCATTGCTTCTGTATATAGGTCAACTGTTAACGGAATATTTAAGTGGCGTAATTTTGTTTCACATAAACTGTTACGATCCGTCAGTGTAAGGAATACAACCAACCACCAGCCTCACAATACAGGCTACAATATCAGCATAAGGAGAAAATACTCTATGAAAGAAGTGTTTGTACACAACAAGGAACTTAAGAAAAGACATAGAGGTGAGATTTGATGAAGTGACGTTAGTGTGTGATAATGGGCTACGAGTTCATTTAGTAAGCACTGTTGCAGCGAGTTGCCAAATTCTGCATATAACAGTGTTCAGTAACCCAACATGTTTTAAGATACGCGCGTTCTTGAACACGTCCAGACAGTATTCAGATCCTATCCACTTGTTGTGTAGCGTTTCTGGAGTAATGTTCTGAAGGTTCTGACGTGTTTTAAATCCTGAGACTCTTATGATTTCAGATGTGTACACGTGGTAATATGTGGACCGGGTAGCTCAATCGGTATAGCGACTGACTACGGGCTGGACGATCCGGGATCGAATCCCATTGGGGACGAGATTTTCCGCCCGTCCAGACCGGCCCTGGGGACCACCTAGCCTCCTGTAAAATGGGTACTGGGTCTTTCCCGGGAGTAAAGTGCGGCCGGGGCGTGCTGTTGACCACTCACCCCCTTCTAGTGCCGCTTTCATGGAAGAATACAGCTATAACTCTACCCACCCTCTGGCCCACACCGAGCCTGTAACGGGAAAATTTTACCTTTTTACATGTGGTAATATGAGCATGTATAACGTTGTCTATACAGTGACAAACCCATGGGCTTTACGTCTAAGGAATCGTGGTTCGATTCCCAGCAGGAACAAAAGTTTTTCTCCTTTCAGAGTGTCGAGAGCGGCTGTGGGACTCCCCTAGCGCCGTACTAAATGGCAACCGGATGTTATTTTCCAATGATAAAGCGGTCGGAGCGTGATGCTGACCACTGATTACCATTTAATACTGAAGTAAAGAAGCAGTGGAGTATTTCTTCAATACCACTTATGTCTTCGCGGCAAATTTGCCTTATCTCACTTTATACTCAAGAATTGACGAACTCCCACGCAAAGATGTCTGGGGAGGGAAAGTCAGGTGATCTAGGGGGCCACGGAATTTGACCATGTTTGCCGAACCAGCTATCAGAAAATGTTTCACTCAAAAAGTGTTCAGCGTGGTGATTAAAATGAGATGGAGCGACTTTCTTTTGGAGAAAGATCCACTCGTGGGGTTTGCGTATTGCTGGAGATGTCCAGGTAAACGATGTCATCGATCTCTTCCTCGATGAAGAAAATTGGTCGGATAGTTGCCTCTGGGAACCTATAACAAAACTATCACCAAAGTTACAGCCGACAGCTTATAGTTTAAAGTTGTTGAGTTACTTGACTCATCTGTCTGCAGAACCATATCCCGTATTCCTTGATGGAAGACTCTTCGTCTTACAAAATTCCCTAGCCCATTCTGGGACACAGTTTGCTGTAATGAATTTAATTTCGGTTGGAAAATATATATGTTAGTGAAATTCAAGCAGAGGAAATATGAGTAGAAGTATCAAGCGCTGTACTAGGTACAGGCAAAGCAATCCCATTACAGGCCTGGGAAGGCCCAGAGGCTTCCAGGATGCTGAGGCTCCCAGATTTCAAGACAGTCGACGTATGAAGGAGGTAAGGTTGTCAGCCCTTCGCACGGGTCGCCTTTACAACCCAGGAAATATTACTGATACTCATTTGTGTTAGAAGCTGAGTCAACCTCAGGGCCATAATGTCATGTGTCAATGAAAAATTCCAATGAGATCATCGGGAATCGAACCCGCGACCTCAAACAACTGCGTCACCGCGTACCCCGAGAGCTATACTAGCCTTGAAATAAATTACATGTACCGCTGAGTTTAGTGCAAGCGAGGAAATTTTGTCTTTACAGGTCACCTAGAAGTATTAGTTTTTCTAAATCTAGAAAGTTACGATGGAGGAACAATTTGGCAGGGAGGGAGCAGACAAGGACTGTATGCATGATTTTGTTGGTGTAACATCTCAAGGAAAGTTCACTGGGAAGATCAAGGAGAAGGTGGAATGAAAAATATCCAGGACTTAAGTAGGGTGGATGTTGGGTGGATCCAGCTCAGGATCATGTTCGGTGGCGGACCTTGTTATTAATGGTGTTAGGTTTTCGGATTTTGCTGCCAGAGGTTTAGTAGAAGTTACACGTGCAGTCGTGTGTAAGACACTATAGGGTTACTGATTCGAAATCTTCACTGACAGTATGGTCGGCGCAGTAATTATGAAATAAGTTACATTCGTTTAATATTAATACTAAGTATTATTGTTATTTCCATGCTCAAGTTAAAATTTTATTCACTAAGACAATCTTTTTGCTCTTTAGTTGTGTATCCGTCTATGTCGAAGTTGCGTAACTATGTATAATGGAGTTTCGACATGAAATTTTTGATACCCCTATAGTTAAAAAACCTTTCACTGGAAGAACACTTGTTGTTATTAGTGTTTTTCCTTTAACGACATAATTAGCATATGAAGGTGTTTAGGAAATTTTGTGTGACCGTAGGACTGTAGAATTGAAATGTATGTTCTCTCTTGATTTCCTTGAATTTACTTACTACAATATAAAATAGTTGTCATGTAACTTATTTTGCTTTGTGCTATAGTAGGTTGTGTTTCCGTATAGATACTGAATTTTGAATTTCTTTTGGAGTGTCATGCTAGGTTTAAAGTACAGAGGTATTTAAGTCCAGTTAATAAACTTGGTTTTATTAACAAATAATAATTCGATTCAATAATATAAATAGCCCAATAGATGCAGCGATAATGATTTTATTAATAATTTCAATCAGTTTAACATGTTTCGGGCGATAATTTCGCCCATCCTCAGGAGCACTAGACTGTGTTTACAGCTTGTGGTACAAAGCACCGACGATGCTGCCTGCTGGTGACCAACATGCGGTGGAACTCAGTTCCACCGCATGTTGGTCACCAGCAGAGAGCATCGTCGGTGCATTATACCACAAACTGTAAACACAGTCTAGTGCTCCTGAGGATGGGCGAAATTATCACCCCAAAACATGTTGAGCTGATTGAAATTATGAATAAAATTATTATTGTTGCATCTATTTGGCTATTTATATCATTGTATCAATGATACACGGTCACACAAACATAAAAAAAGAATTAGATTCTTTCAGTTTTGTTATATAACGACGCTGTCAATAACCGAGATTGTGTAGCGTCGGTGATAGCAGTAGATAAATGAATGTAAGTGTAGCTCTGTGGAGTGATACTGATAGGAGAAAACCTAGGCACTTGGAGATAAACCTGTCCCAGTACCATTTTACAGCCGCATAACCCACACGGACCGGTTTCAGATCGAACTCTTTCCATTGTGGTTAGAGCTTGGTAACTAATCGTCGGGCGTATGATACTGCCTGAGAAACTTGTTGATTGAGGAAATAAGATGGGATAGGCTTTTAAAATCCGTATGTACCCTAAGAACTGCCTCAATTTGCTGAGTATTCCTAAATCGTACTACGATGTTACCATGGTCCAAACTAAAAATGAGAAGCATAATTCGAAGGGAATAAAAGTAGAAAGCACGTACATTCGCTTCACATTTCAACCATTCACTCACATCTTTTATCCCGCTAATGAATTGGGTATATTATGAGCTGCCGGATGCAAGTTCGAGAGGAGTCGTGTTTACACTTGATCATTCATTGAATTATTTATAAAGCCGCGGATGGATGATCGTTTGCAGAATAATTGAAAACTAGTTGTGATCGCGTGACAGACAATGGGTTAATTGGATAGGATTCAGTAGAACACAATGGACCGGTCTGGATATCAATGGCAGGTCTCCAGAGGGTGTGCGCACAGTTGCTCCCGAGTGATGACGGGGTATGTTTACCATTATGCATAATAGAATTGGGGGGCTTATTGTTTGAAAAGTCCCCACACATGCACGGTAATCGTTAGGGCAAACAACTTGCTCTATACACACACGGATTTTACGGAAGCCATGATCCATCATAGGCGGTGGCGTATTCAGTGCTCACAAATACAGCAACTTCTACTAAAAAAAGTGATGTAATTAGAACTTAGAACTATAGTTCTTACACGTTGCAGTACTGTGAAGTTGAGGCCTAAACGTTATTGCCTATGCTTCTTCTTCTTCTTCTTCTTCTTCTTCTTCTTCTTCTTCATCCATTGGCACTACAGCCCACTGTGGGCTTTGGCCTGTCGAACAATGTCCTTCCACTTTTTCCTATATGCCACCAACTCTCTCCATCTTCTCACTCCCAGCAATTGAAGATCTCTTTCTACTTCCTTTTTCCATCTTTTCCTGGGTCTTCCCCTTCTCGTCCCTTCCAGTTCTTGGGCGAAGATATTTTTGTTATTGCCTATGCGGTAAGCGAATAACTTATAGATGTCCATAAAGTTCATTGTCACTCACGGACCCTTATGGCGTGAGAAAAGGGCCTCAAACAATTTTGGCTGACTTCAATTAGCGCGCACAGTGTGACTCTTCGCAAGGACACCCAACAAGGAATAATTGGTCTATGAATGCTTTGCTCCCTAAATTATTACGTCAATACGCTGTCCACAAAGTCTTCTTCGGCACCTTGTCTCAAAAATATGTCCAATTAATAATAATTTTTTTTTACAAAAAATATAACATTAGTGCGACACCTCTAAGCATTCACACATTCTTGACACTAGACAGAGATTCTTTTCGATTAGATACAAAAAGGGGAAATCTATACATGGTTTGCGACTATCCGCGAACATTTGCGAAATATTGAAGAATATTTTAAACATTCTCTCAACCAAAATAAAAATCTGCAAAGTGGTAATGGGCTTGGGGATTGCGTTTCCTGGTCTAGAGAGTCAGACTTACATGACCTCTGCTGTTTATCCTGGAGGCTGTGTGCTTGAATATCTACACTTTATTAAAATTCAACCGTTCTTCTGTGTAAGTGCTGATACCACTTCCTAACAGACACCCAACTTTATCTGAATGTCCAAGCCTCATTAGTTAGCCACATATCTGTATTCTGGAATATGGAATCCAAGGAACCATTCATTACTGCCATGTTCATCAATAGGTTCATTCGTTCCAGAAGATGTTACTGATTTCAGGACACCTCACTCTTGGCCTTCTGAAATTTTCAGTACAACCTTTATTACTTCTGCTATAATTTCTTTCTACATATTCAGCCAGCTGCCGTTTATAATTTGTTGTTTTCTGATGTATTATAAATAATGTGAATGAGCCTTGCATTTGTTGTTACTTCATTCCGGAGTTCTTAATCTGTCCAACATTTTATTCCTGCTATGGTTTGCCTAAACAAAGTACAGTAGAACTCCACTTATCCAGATTAATTGGGACGGTCAGCTATCCGGTTATACAGAAAATCCGGATAATTGTATTTTTCTTTTAAAATCGGCTACAATGACAGTTTGAATTTCGGCTGTTACTATTCACAGTAAGTACCTGAGTCTAAACCTTTCGACCACGCCTGATTTGAAGTTCTAGAAGCCATAACGCTGTACTGTACTTGATCCGATAACCGGTAATTTAAAGGCAAGTTTGTTTTGTAGAATTCTCGACAAATTTACCCGAAGGGCCAAGCCGACCCAGATAATTGGCGATATGGATAACCAGAGTCCGGATAGGTGGATATCTACAGGGGTGCTGATAAGTCCTTAGTCCGACTGGGAAGGAAACAAGCTGATGTTTCTGTCGGAATGGCGTGAATTTCCTTCGGCCCCTTGCTTTGCAGGGGGAAAAAAACTTGATGACAGCTCGCGTCTCAATGTTGTTGAGATCGCGCGCGTCCCTAATATGCTTCCGAGCTTGTTTCCTTCCTGGTCGGTCTAAGGACTTATCAGCACCCCGGAACTGTACTGATATATCTGCCAGAACTTTGAGAGCACTGTTGTTTCTTATTTGAAAGGTCCTTTCTTTTCTTCGGCACGGAAACCGATATCCTGACGTTCTCCTGACATTGCCTTGTGACGTCTGGTAATGAGAAGAAACTTCGTGATGCTGTGTTTTCCTGTCAGAGATGTCATACCGCTTGTAGGAAAGATTTACTATATCACAATTTATCTCTAGCAAGAGAGACAGTGTATAATCAGTGAAAAGAGTGGTTCAACGTAGACACTAGTTGAAATAACTTCCAGTCGCTTTTAGACGTTGCAGTTGTTCCTATTGCAGCCACTCACTTCTCGTTCACCTCCCAACTTAGCCGCGGCCTCGAAACTTTAACATGAGTGTACGTCATAAATTAGGACAGGTAAACAACTGAAAGTGGTGGAATCCGCACCACACAGGCGCCTCAATGATCGTTTTTCGATCGCCGATAATAACTTTATTACATCGAGAAACATGCAGACAAAAAAATAAGAATACCCCTCTCCCATTTAGAGCCATAACGCGCTCACTCACTATATTTTGAGTAAATTAGTTTATTTTTCCGGAGAGGGACCGCCAATTTAATAATTTTGAAAGCAAACACTCTGACCTGCTCGATCGCTCGATATGGTACAGGCATGTCAACAATAAACTAAAGCTGCAGTCGCGTCGTCTGTGTTCTAGGGTTATCGGACTATTCACCACGTATCTGTTGCGTCTTGTAACTCAGGATGTAGGTCATGTACTGATCATGTTTAGGCTCCGCTGACCACGGTAATGAACACTCTGATTCCATAAAGGAGAAAACAATTATTGGCAAACAGAGCGACAATGTTTATGGAGAAGAGGGACACTGCCCTACATCAATTGGTCACAATTCGTATAACACGAAATATTGTAGCCGATCGTTTTTAGTATAGTTGTTTCTGAGGACTGCTGGCGTCAGTTACGGACGGTTCATGGCATGAAGTAAATCTGTCAATGTATATTCAGGACCGTTGGTGATAGGCAGGAAGGGAGAGATTTAAATGAGAAAACGTTAGCAGCGGACAACGGACGCTAGCAGTCCAGTGCGAATTCAATCGTGCACGAGTGTGGTGTAGGTGGGAATACAGTGAAGTGACTGTGTTAGTTTCCTAGAAATGATCTAGTTGTTTTACTAGATATACCGCTCCATTATTTTATATCATAGATTAAATTGAGTAAATAAAACAAGTAAAAAAGAAATAATTGAAACTGTATGCGATTAGGTGAATCACACAATTTTCCCGAAAGGTCACCTACCAGACTGAGCGCGTCGGGACAAAAAAGTTACGAAGGGTGATCGTGTAGAATATATTAATTGAAAACAAAGAAAGGAAAATTAATTTCTGTATACTTATGGGTATTAAATTAAAGTTACGGTTGTCGTAGTGCGCGTAGGCTTGCTTCGATTTTTCACACCCGTCCAGACCCGTTCTGGGGCCGACCAAGCCTCCTTTACAATGGGCACCGAGACTCTTTCCCAGGCGTAAAGCGGCCGGAGCCTGGCATTGACCACCCCGTTAAGAACGAGTAAAACTACGGCTATACTTCCCCGTCTGTGCTGCTGCTGTCATGCCATGGAGTGACCTTTATCTTTAGTACACGTACTTAAAGGCAAAGGTAAAGCAGTTCCGTTACAAACCTGGAGTGGCCCACAGGGTTCCAGGAAGTTAAGTTTCCCAGATTTCATGACAACGGCACAGGGTGGTGGTAAAGTTGTCAGACTTACGCACCGGCCGCCTTTACCCCCAGGAAATGCTCCTGGTACTCATTTCTGTTAGAGGCTGAGTCGACCCCAGGGCCATAGTGCGGTCGGAATGATTTTATGTCAATGAAAAATTCCAGTGACACCAGCCGGGATCGAACCATCAACCTTCCGATTTGTAGCACAGCACAGTACACGTACTTGCTATTTGCATTTCCATAAGCAGTAGCAGGTGTGTCAGAGTAGAGCGGAGTCTACTCTACTTCATATTCTGTTCAACGCTTTTCTGGACTTCCTGAGAGCATTAATTAGATTTTACAAAATCGTGAGCTAGCCAATTATAAATAATATTATGTCTTATGCCTTTTGGTAGGCCTGTAGCTGTGAAATGTACTCAAGACCATTCCAGTAGTTAGAACTGACTGTTATTTAACAAAATTTTAACTTCGTAATCTTATTCGCAATGGTCTTCAGACCTTGACCAACTTGAAATGTACCTGCCTGATTTCAGGTTTCCGCCGTGGTGTAAATGAGGTTCTTCGCTCTTCTGGGATGTTACCCAGCTGTGATTGGTATTTGGTTACCGAAGTTTCGGGACAGCCTATCGGTTTCATTTTGAAGGATCAAGCTTGACTTTCGAAGATGGGAACGATGGGCTGTCGTGAAACGTCGGTAAATAATTACCAGTGAGACCTGCGCAACATTCCGTAAGAGCGAAGACCTCGGATTAGTCCCTTCGTAACGTGAAGTTAAAATAATTTCTCATGTCTGATACAAGAGGGCGAATGAGACGTAAATCCAAAAAGTTAGAATTTCTTGTTTGAATTCAGATTAACGAAATGAACGGAAAAAACAGGTGTTACGAGTAGCATAATCCGAAACGTCTGACTCGGATATATTTTCTGTATGTTTGGGTGTTTCTTCGTCCGTCTGCAACAAATTAGTAGTGATATTCGTGATCGTTAGTTTCTAAATTTCATTACGAACTGTGCTACAATTAACTTTGTCCCTTTGCGCGCCTGTGGAGGAGGGGTGGTTAGAGGTGTAGCTCCATTCGTTCTAAACCTCGGTGTTAGCTAGATGTGAATAGTCAGCGTACGGCGTGGCCGTCTTATCCCGGGTACGCATCGATTAAAAGACTGGGTGGCGCCAGAAGTGGTCTGGACTTTATTATGTGCAACATCTAGGTCTAACTTTGTTATATACAAAGTATTTGCCCCACTGGCGCTTCAAATTTAGCAGTAAAGTGTAAGATTCCCGTTTTAAAGTAGGTTTCGACGATTAATTCTGATATTTAGCTTTTTCCTTTAAGTACATATATTTTATCCAAGGCAGTATCTCTCACGATGCTTATTTGCTCCGATGGGTTTACCGAAATTTGATCTCCAGAAATTACCCAAGGGACAATTTATGTTTTATTGTCTTATGGTACTCTGCATTTTCGTGGGCTGGGATAACGTAGTCGGTATAGCGACCCGCTACGGGCTGGAAAGTCGGGTATCGAATCCCAGTGGGGGGGGCAAAATTGACCGCACCCGTCCAGACCGTCTTTGGGGCACACTCAGCCTCCTGTACAATGAATACATGGTCTCTTTTCTGGGGGTAAAGCGGTCGGGTCGTGGTGCTGACCACTTACCCCATCTAGGGCCGAGGTTAAAGAAAGAGTAGAGTTATACCTTTGCTCGCCCCTCTGGGCCTGCATGGCATGTTCTAGGGCGAACTTTATCTTTGACTATATAATTTTAGGCTATGAAAGTGTATATTTTGAGTCATTACCTTTTCTTCTTTCATACCTTTGCACATTCCTTGTTATTTCTGTGTTAGCGATTTCCTTTTACATGTTACAGTTTGTGTCCTGGCGATGGTTTAGACGTTATACACACCGACCTTCCCCATTTATTTCTGTATAACTGTATTTTGTTATCGCCTAAACATGTTATTTTATTTCCTAAGCCCACTATCCTTCGTTATTTGCAGCATGTTACATGGTTCATTACTGAACTAAATGAACTAGTTCGATCAGTCGTCAGTTTCTCCAGAAATTGATTTTATTTCACTAAATCGGATCCATATTCGCCTAGTTCAGTATTCTGCTTTCTTGTGCATGTGCTTTCTTTTTCCATTTTGTATTATATTACTTCACAACGTTCATTTCAACGTCTCTGTGCTGGGGTGCAAGTGGCAAGTGATACAATGCTTGAGTACTTAACCTGACCTACAAAGTGTACTTTATGTTTCAAAATATTTGTGCTGCACAATTCATGAACACCGAAACATCGATTAGCAACTTCATCACTTCAGCTGTCATGGATAGGCATCAATCCCGTTATTTTATCGATATGTGTGTGTGTGTTTTATGTTTTATCTGATGCCCACAAAACTCGCCTACATGATTACAAACCGGTATGGTTTATATTACGTAGCAAAGCGTAATATTTTACCACAGGGTTGTGGAAAGTACTGTTCACCACATTAGTTGTGCAACCTGTAAAAACTTATGTTTTGGTCTCACTGTTTCGTTAGTCTTAAATCGATTCTTGCTTGAAATATTGTATGCTGTATGAATTCCAATTCATGAATATGAATCACTTGCTAATGAGACTTGGTGGCTGTGGCGGCGGCGGTAGTAGTAGTCGTAGTGGTAGTAATAGTAGTAGTACTAGCTGCTACAGTTAATACAACGAGATTATTAGTAATATTGTGCAATATTATTGCATAAAGGCAATTGTGAAACAACAGTGGGATAATTAGTAACATTTCAGGGAAATAGGATGGATCAATTCCGACTGCGTAATTCCGTAACCGAAATATCTGAGGATCCCTGCAGGTGTGTCCTCAAAACGTGGGTTCATTGGAATTTATTCTTCCTCAGTTTGTTAATAATATACGAGTAAATTTAAAATTGCTTTCATTCCAAGACCTTTAAATTAAGTTCCTTAACAAGAAGACTCTCCCCCGATGGTGTCTCCACCTTAACGTGGTGGGGGAGTTTGAGAGCTTCCGTGACCCCGAGAGCTATGCAGGCGGTAGCGTAGCTACCGGCAGGGACACCCAAGCCCGACAGATCAAAGGGTAGAAGCCAGACGAAGAGAGACACCCTGGCCCTCCAGGTTGGGGGTTGGGCGCAAGGCCAGCACCCTCGCCCCGGAAAAATTTCAATACCGCTAAAAACGCTCAATTATGGAAAGATGGACGGATAG
>Ga0123354_10007202_pt1 | contig 16683 bp, 14 predicted proteins | sample TergutLab28metaG_2_FD_97872 | JGI IMG/M metagenome (GOLD analysis project Ga0123354, IMG submission 97872) | Labiotermes labralis P4 segment gut microbial communities from Petit-Saut dam, French Guiana - Lab288 P4 | ecosystem: Host-associated > Arthropoda: Insects > Digestive system > Gut ...
ATGGAGCAAGCCCCTTGCCAAAAAAATAAAATACGATGGGAATGATTCGTCATCGAGTATAATGTTCATGGGCGCATGTACTAAGTCGCGGGAGATTCGATCACGCCCATACATATCCACAACCCTACGTGTTCTGAATTCAGGCAGCTGAAATGTGACGGTGAGTATTGTCAGTTTTGTCAAAATGGCGTAATCGCAATCACAAGAATTTTTAAAAGCGGAAAAATTTAAAAGAAGGAAACAATTTAAAGGTAACAATACTCACCGTCACATTTCAGCTGCCTGAATTCAGACCACGTAGGGTTGTGGATACGTATGGGCGTGATTGAATCTCCCGCGACTTAGTACATGCGCCCATGAACATTATACTCGATGACGAATCATTCCCATCGTATTTTATTTTTTTGGCAAGGGGCTTGCTCCATCTTTTTTTTTGGGGGGGGGCTCACAATACACATTTCTGAAATTAAGAAACTTTTTCTCCCGAGAATAAAATATCTTTCCGTAAGTCAAAAGAACAATTGTACTAATGTGACAGAAGACGGCAGAAAGGTAGATTCGTTCGCCATCTAGCGGCCAAGTGAAGAAGTGCATGTATGCCATATCGAAATAGGCATTAAGCTATAAAGCGGTGTATATCGGGCTGGGGAATCGTTAGGGGTCGATTACACAAAGAGAAGGGGTATGTCATTTCGGTGAAGTTACACTAGTACTGGAACAGAGTGGTACCATATAGCTCTGCCTTTTATTAAGAATCGCCCACCCCTTGTTTCTGAATAATGTGAATACCTCTAATATTGATTCATGCTAGCCTGGTTGCAACAACCCTGGCTCCAGTTATTGATTAGTGATTTTGAGGAAGCGACTTGAGAATGTCCTTCAAGCAGCTGATATTCACATTATTCGCAGCCTCATTTCCTCTAGATATAAATAATATTGGTTTGGTTGCCATGGAAACAGTCTTCAATATAGGCATCCTGTCAGTTCTGTGCTAGGATGTGCAGCAGTATAGGAAGCTGCCCCTTGTACCCTCTTCCCTGAAAAGGGAATGAGACAACTATAATACTGAACATGAAGATTCCGGGTAATAGTTATGCAAGAGGGAGATATGTCACAGTTTTGACAACTAGAATTTCGCTTCCTTTTACTTAAATACAACAACCCTGTTGGAAAGAAGATTGCATTGACCTCTAGTCTCTGTTATCAAATAATTCAAATCAAGATGCATGCGATGGGCGGGGCTTGTAGCACACATAGAGAATGTGTACAGAATACTAGTAAGAAAACAACACTTGGAAGACCTACATATAGATGGGAGAATACTATTAAAGTGTTTCTTCAACAGGATGTATACTGGATTCATTTGGTTCAGAACAGGGAAGTGTGTGGGTCCTTGTGAATAATGTAATGAAACTTCAAGTGGGGATTTGACTGTCAGCTTCACAACAGGCACTGTGCTCCATACTTCTGGCATGTTGTGTAACACTGATTGGCAGTTAGTAACCGGCACTTAAGGCCAGTCTATCAGTCCCATCTTCTGACCCTTGAAGGTAGGACCAATAAGCTATCCTGAAACGATGGCAACTTAACTGCCAATCAATGCTACGTAACATCCCAAAAGAGCCGAGATCTTGCCTACGCTGCGGCAGAAGCCTGAAATCATGCACTCTGCTCCACCTTTAAAAAGCTATCAAAATCAAACAATTATGGTACAGTTGTTTCCACATGTAAGGTACAAGCACATGCTAATTTACTTCACCCCAAGTTACTGGAGACCTGTGATGGTGACATTTCGACCTAACCTACATGTTGCAGGATGTATGACCAGTACTCCTTCCAGGTTATTCCAGTCATGGGACAACTGATTGCTGGACAGTGGAAACCCTACCAGTATCTTGTAGAGAGTATACGTCAGTTTCCCAATCAGGTGAGGGGGCAGTGTCATTTCTATCATTACAATAGCTCCATGTGGATCATGTGGACATGTTTTTGATCACAATGTTTTATTTTTCCAGGAAGATTTCAAATCTATGATAGAGAATGCAGGGTTCTGCCAAGTCAGCTACGAGAATCTTTCATTTGGTGCTGTGGCCATCCACTCAGGATTCAAGCTTTAAGATGCCTGCAGAGCAGCAGATATAATACTTGAAATATGTAAATATATCAGTCAAATAATGTACTTCAACATTCATGTGCAACTTGGGGAAACTGTGTGATCAGATATAATTTTATAGTCTGACGTCTGTAATAAAGCTCCACTGAGGGTGCTTACATTTGTAATCGTAAAAGTGCATTCCCATACATCACTAACATTTATGCAATTTCTACCACAAGGCAGCAGCAAGTCCCTTCAGTGTTATATCCAAACACTGCCCTATTCCACTGCGGTCCACAGCACTAATATTTTGAATGCCATCTACCAAATTCTCACCTGCAATGCCACGCTAGTACGCCATGTCACAAAGTGCACACAGCCGGATTAAGAATGTACCATTATTCTGCTCCTGCTACCCATGCTTACTCCAACTTCCTTTTCACCATCCTACACCGTACTCTAATTTCCCTGAGGAATACTTGGGTGTCCACAGCTGTACAGGCTATCCTTCCTCCTATGCATTGGGTACTGGCAGCTCTTTCCCTGCAGTCACACAGCCGGAGGGTAAAGCCAATGACTTCCTTCTATCGAGTGCCATTACAAATATGTGAAGCTACACCTCTCCTCCTGTCTACAGGACATGATGCTTAATTATGTACAGAGACATTACCTGTACAGTGAGGAAGTTGCAGACACAGTTAAAGTTACAGTTAACAGAACATTTTTATAAACCTGTATGTTGGTGTTCACCAATTTTAAGATTCTTGCAACATATTGCATACACAAGTGTTGTCAAAAAAGGGAATGACAAGAGTAATACCTGTGACACAGTGCAGCCAACATGAACTTCAAAATCACAATTCCACACTGGCAGGCATTCACAAGTGGCACTAGAGCACCGAGACAGTCATGTTCAATGTCAGATCTTCACTCTTCTGTGATGTTATAAAGCAGGGATTGGTAGTTAGCTATACAGACATTTCAGGACAATCCATTGGTCTGATCTTCAGGGGTCAAGCAGTCTCCTTGGACTGCCTGAACGTTGAAGATGTGGCCAAAAGGTTGTTCCGGAACACCGGTAACTACCAATCTATGCTGTATAACATCACAGAAGTGAAGGTCTCATTTACACCATGGTGGAAGCCAGAAATCACGTGTTCCACATTGTGCCAAACAGTATTTCTGATACTGAATCTAGCATTCTCAGTTGACATCACAGAAAACTTGTTACTAGGTCCTAGTCAGAGAAATAAATTGCAGTTAATAAACTATATAAATTAAGTTACAAAACAGAAATGTGACTTTTATCGATAAATATGCAATTCAAACCATACAGGTCACCATTTTTTGCTTTAAGCACTAAAAACCCAGAAACCCATGATCTGTACAAACAGCACTTAAAAACAACACACAACATTACAACAGTTACCCAACCCCCATTTCACATAGGCTTTGAATTTTTATTAAGCAAACTTCTTAAATTTTGACACAATGCATACCATATGTATAGTCGTATTGCCCAAACGGTTTGGTGCAAACATAAAATACTTCAACCAAACACATTACAATGCCTGCAAGTAATTAGCAATTACACAAACACTTAAATGTCACATTTCAGCACAAACAAGTGCACACCACACCTGGTCTATATTTTGTAATGGAATGTACAGGCTTTGGGGTTCACAGGCACTAATGGCAAGTGTGCAGTACAGTACTGGAAGCTAGCCAACTGACCACCTATAAGCATTATGATCACTTAAACACATGAAGTAAGCCTTCTATAACTAGCACAAAGGATAAGGCAGGAAGAGGCTGGTAACAGATCAGAGGTCCCTTTAAACTCATGATATATCAGTTTAATGCTTGTTGTCTCTATGTTCATATAATAATTATAATACAGAGTACAGAAGAAGTATTTTTTTACATCTGAATAAAGACTGAATAAACATCTCTGAAACAAGCACATAATTTCTCTACACAGCACCAACTTATTGACAAAATAGCAACCAGGAAAATCTGTGTGATACATTACATTTAGAAAAGTGAGACAGTGGATGTACACTTTGCGATATCAAATGTTTGTCGGGTGTTGTGCAATTACATTTTTTATTTAATTTTCTCTTTTACTTTAAATATGCTTTCTGCACAGGGCTCCATTTTGGAAAGCATTAATGTTTAAACTGACACAACCATCATCTGATGGTGAAATAGAATCTGCTACAAATAGTGAAGCCTCATCACATCTCAACATTTCAACCATCTCCCAAAGCAAAGATCTTCACATTGTTTCCCCAATACACAGTTACTTTATTAGGGATAAGATTCAGCACTGTCTAGAGAACTTTCTAGATTCAGATTGCATGTGAGACATAAGCAGCAATTCCAACATAGATAAATACACAAGCCTTCTGTCTAACACAACTGCTCACTTTTAACACAACACAGTTACATGCTGCTATCACCTCAGTTATTTTGTGTGGTGACAGCATGAGCTATATACAAAACAGAACCCCACATTAATAACAAGTTTCACAAATAAAAACAGAAAGGGGGTAATATTCAGAATATAAATGGAAGACAATACAAAATACAGAAAATTGATAACAAGATTACACACGCCATGTGGACTCAAACCTCACCACACAACTTTAAAGCAAAAATTAAACAAAAGGGAAACACTAGACCTCAACATAGGGAAAATTTGAGCATTTCTGAATCCACAATAAACACTAAAATATTAAACTTATAAAAGAAATTCTATACAGTGTTTTCAAAAAACAATAGTTTTATACAAGTAACAGCTACTACCTGACAAAATAAGGAAGCAGTTTAATTTTTGTAATAATCTGAGACCTCATAAAACAAATGAAGTGTAAACTTTATATATATATATATATGTGTTTACCATTTCTTAAAAAGTTTTTATGTGACAGCCTGATGGTGGTTCTGTAGTGGACTGAAAAATGTAGCTGTGTTGCAGTAAAAGTGAACCGATGTGTTATGTGTTCAACAACAGGCTTGTGTATTGACTTATAATCATGTTTAAATTCAAAGGGATGACTAACCATCAAACAAACTAAAACATCAATTTATCTGTAACAAGGATTGAAAAGAAAAAAAATGGACAATTCTGGTTGTACGAAATACAAAAAATGAAATCATACACTGGACCTTTTCAGAACTTTACACACACTCACACATGCACACACGAAACAAATCTGACATAACAATGTAAGATGACGTTCTGGCAAAGAAAACAGAGCAAAGGTGACAATTCTTTTGCTCAAAATTATACAATGAAAGGCTGCTTACATTTACTACCTACAGCATGTATAATGAACACAAATCCAGAACAAAGCTGCACAAATCGTTTCCCTCAACAGTATACACTGAATGGCTGCTTACATTTCCTACCTACAGTAGGAATAATAAACACAAATCCCGAACAAAACTGCACAAATAATTTCAACAGCAGCGTCGAGAAGGTAAAGTACAAACATTCATTCATAACAAATGAATTCCCTAATTAACAAAATCTCAAGGTGGAAGTCATGTAAAACAATAATCTTTTTGTAACTGAAAAATACCTGTATCAATACTGCAGCATTCCTCTGGGATAGGAGTCCGTCCCTACTGCTAGAGCAAACATAATCAACATAATGTGGTCCAGATCAAACCAGAGCAACAAAGAGACTGTGCTTTTATACCCTCCTGCAAATTAGTTTGGCTCAATTAAAAAATGGATCAGGTTAACACATTAATCTACACACGAGCAGAAAAGTCAGATCAGAGTTACTGAATTTATGAGTAGTATGAATGCTCTTCTCGCCCCCCCCCCTCCCCACACATGGCAATGAGATTTGTGAATCTGGGACGGATAGCACACCATCTACCCGCTCTTGAACAGGAGGATTGCCACCTGGCCCAGGTAAAAGTAGATAAAGTGCCTGGTCTCGTGGGTCACGTAGCTCCCAAAGTTTCGTCCCACAATGCAATGCCAAGTTGGATTGTACTTCTTGTCAAATTCCTTTTTTATATATGCTGCAATATCCTGAAAAAATACAATGTATCAACATTCGGAAGTTCACAACCAACCAAGAACATAATTTCAGTGTTCTGACATACCTTCTCAATGTTGTACTTTTCCAGTGCTTGTGTTGCACAATCCACAGCATCCTGCTGCATTTCCTCCGACATATCAGCATTTTTAATAACGGCTTTGCGTTCAGACATCTTGCTTGACCTGCAACAATACGTACAACACAAGCGCTAGCACCAAAAAAAAATCATTACGCCGTAACAGAAATTATTTTCATTCATGCAAAATTGGCAAATGAATCATGCAATTGCAGTCTGAAATAGTTCACAACTACCAACAAATTACAAATCAATCGCAAACCTGACGAGGTTACCTCTCCTTACTCGGACAGTAGCAGTCACGTCTACTTCCATCTCATGGCAGTAGATATCAAAATACTGAGGATATTAAACGTAAACTGAAAAAATGGGCAAATTCATCCAGTCCCATACGTCTGCCACAGATGGCAGTGAAATATTAAATACACAGAAGTCTACGAACGGTGGCAACGAGGAAATGTAAAGAATGCCAATTTGTGTTAAATAAACGAAAAAGCGTGTACCTTACCTTACAGTACAAAATACTGCTTATACTGAGAAAACTACACAGTCTCAGCACTTACACAATTGCTTTGCTTTGGTATACCGGCTTCTAACTGCGAAACACTATTTTTCAACTACCATTAACTCTTTGCGGGTAAATCTTCTACATTGAAACCGAATTCCAGCCTTCCTATTGGCTGAAGCCCAGAGTCTTCTACCAGGGTCTTCTATCAACCCATCATGCAATGTACTGCAGTTTCACATCTTCCTCTTCTTATTCCTTCCATGCGCAGTGGAATAGGTGGCCACAGATAAAAGAATAGTGTGGTAGACCCGATAGCATGCAAATCAATGGTGTAAATTTCGAAAACTAAGCTGTATTTCAATATCATATGAAAACAAAGACACATTTATCCCAAAGCAAGCAGTGTTACATACAATTTTCACTAAATATATTCTGAAACATTCTGGTATATTCAATCCATGCACTACGTGGGTATGAATTAAAATTATGAATTACTATACCAATTTATGTTCAATTTAACGGAGTCAGAAAATGTTGCTTTAATGGTACTGCTCATGGGATGTTAGTCTAGAAGCACAGAAAAGAGACACAGGCCTATCAAAATGAGCTCTTTCGTAGCTACATTTTGAAAGGAGTAAGTCGAATGACCTGTTGGCGTAAGGCATGGAGTATCAAACCAAACATTGTACCAGTCGCTGAAAATCCGTTTTATAACAAAAGTTATCAAATTCATATTACTGTTACGAAATACAACCGATATATGATTTGATTTACCTTTTAAATGGGGATGTAAATGTCTCCTCCCTTCGTTAAAGTTGCGTTTCCTGTTAAATTAAATATACCACTGCAATATAAAAATACTGAAATTATTATCTATATATTTAGTTTTATAAACTAGTGATCACTCATTTAACAGAAAACTTATTTGTGTATGCTGTTACTTTATGTGCTTCTCTAAATCGTAATAATTCGTACCATGTTCGGTAACAATCGGACAGAATCGATGGCCTTACACCATGGTTATTAGAAAGGGACTCAACCAAGTAACACAGATTATACATACCTCAATACAGGAATGTTCATATCATGGTTGATACGGTGTATGTATCAGTTATTATTGCGGATGGAATTTTCGGACCTTTTCTATTAAAATCCTACTCCTGTGTTGCGTGCGAGGCGTAGCTTACAGGTCTTTGTTATGTGTACCTATAGGCATGTGAGCGTAATTGCATGACGGAATACATATTGTCAGGGAATAGTAAGGCAATTACAAACGCAAGCGCGCGCGCACACATAACACACAACAAAGAACAATCAAAACCTCTTACATACGCCTCGCACGCAACACAGGGGTGGGGTTAGAACAGGAAGAATCCCAATTTTGACAGTCTTGTAAAATATTTTGAAATACTGTTTTCATTCTTTTCATTTCGTGACCCTGAAAATGCAAGCACTCCTTCCATCCAAAACGTCGGTAGCAGTTTACCAGCCGACATGGCGTTACATCTTAAAAGAACTGAAACTTACCAAGCATTACGGTGAGATGTTCACAATTTGCATGCAACGTCATTCCCACGTCAACGATGGACTAGGTTTATCACAGCTGTCGATTCAACGTGGGGATTTATGTGCTGACAGTTAGTGGTGTTGGCTATGGTGACTGAAAGTCGATTAGGGTTGACAAAAGCGATTCTCGAATATTGGATTGACAAAGAAGTGAGTTGGTGGTTTGTGAAATTGTTAGATTCGCTAATTTGCACAGCAACTGACAGGAGCTTAGAATTATCTAATGATAAGATGAATGAAAGTGTAATGATGCTGAACTGACTGTGCAGTGATCCTGTCACTGTAAACTGAACTTCACGTAAATAAACGTGTTTCTCAATTGTCCGTCACAATGCGATATGCTCAGTTGGTTATGGGTCCTGCTGGATGTGGAAAGGTAAATATACTTCCTGGTAACACTTTTGGTAAAAGGTATAACTAGAAAGCAGACATATATTTAATTATACGTGTTGTTTGCGATAATATAATAGCACTGGATGTTCCGTGTGCCCTATTAAAAAATGTTAAGTTTGAGGTACAGTAAATCTCACTTGGGAAAGATTTTTTGGCAGAGTTATGAGTGACGATACAGCAGTATATATTGAATTTTGTAACTAATGCTCTTTCCTGTTTGCATGTAATCATTCTTCAGCACTCCCATACAATGACACAATAAATTTGTTAGTCTTAAAACTGAAGTTAGTAAACACAAGGTACAAGCAGTCAGTGGCAGTAACCATTATCTTTGAGAACGTAATGCTTGTTCAGCTAGGTAAGAAATTTCCATCTTTTTTACTGAAGGTTCATTACCATCTTTATAAAAGTCAACAATGTTATTCTCTCATGTAGGCATAGTTCTTCAAAGTGCTCTGCTCCCTTTAGGTTCCTTATTTTTGGCTAAATTTTGAATGTAGTTGCATTTTACTGTACAGATAACCCAAAAGCCTAAGCCAGATTTTCACCTGTTATATAAGTAAGAATGCATGTAGGGGACAGTGGGTAAATGGCGGGCACTTCACCTGTTACTGCCCAGAAATCTTACATTTTGAATTCATTGTATAACACATTATTAACAAGCCTGATATTCCTGCTTTCCAAACAGTTAGTGTCAACTGGCACAGAAAATGGAACATAGTGTCTAGGAATCAAACAAAAGTACACTTTTTTCACTGGCACTTCCCATCTGTTCAGGAAGTGCTGGTCACAGTTGCAGTTGTACAGTCCATGTAAAGACACACCACTATGCCAAGCTCTGTGTGTCTTTAATATTGAAAATACAATTTTACAGTGTACTAAGCATGGCACTATGTTTACAGGCATTAAAATGTGGTGACAAATAAAGAGGTCAGCTTCTGTATGAAAGTTTAAATTCTTTGCTCTCTCTTTCTGTTGATGCATCTTTAAACAGATAGTTTGAGAGGGGTATTCATAAAACACCAACTTGCAGTGGATATTAATCCTGTTAAGAGATGTATCAGCAAAAGAAATTCAAGAGCTTGGCACCTACACAACAAAATTGTACAGGAGCAACATCACAGCTCTACATTTTCATGGTCACTTCAGTAAATACAATTAAACATCACAAAAGTACCATAAAGAATTGAATTACAGTGAAAAATAGTCTCAGCAATAAAAATAACCCAATATTGAATTTTATTAACATAAAGAATTTGAAGAAGCTAGGCCGTCTTGAAACCAGTGCCATACAAGTGACCATTCAGAGAATCCCATCTACTACACACCTTATGCACCCAAATGCAACCACCTCTTCATGTGTGCCATAATTCTCCTTGTGCAGTCATCACAATAAAAACATTTGTTCAGTTGCAGATAACTGTCCTTTTATAAAAGTTTCTTTTCCTTGTCTCTTGCTCGTTTCTGTTTGCCATTGGGCTCTGGTAATGAAGCAGCTTCAGTAGCCACTGGCAGTGAGGAGGTGTTTTGGGTACTGAGGCTCTAAATCTCTGGAACATGAAGGCTAGGAGGACTGTGTTAAAAATCTTGCCTTAAATACAGTTACAATAAAAATAATTGTGGCCCTATGTTTAGCCAACAATGGGAACAGTACTGTTCAGAGGTGAATAATGGCGGACATCTTCCCCTAACAGACTGCTTATACCGATGCATGTAAAACCTACTATACAATACCTGTATACACAACCGTCTTTCTTAAGATGAACCCTCTGGTTCAAAACAGGTAGAAGACATCATAAAATTAAAATATTAGTGTAGAAAAGGTGCATTTTGTTGGTTTAGATTATGTAATTAAATTACATTGCTTGGGGCAAAAAGCATAAAATCCATATCTGTGTACTTACCTCAATTTTCTGAAGAGAATTCTTAAATCAAAACCATCAAAAGTTTTTTGTTGTCCTCATGTGAAAATCAAACACAAAAACTCAAAGGAACAATATGGCTTATTGTGTGACATGCAGGGGAGCGGCACTTACAGACTTTTTTTTTATCAAATAACGTTTGTGAAATATTAACCAACCAGCATTACACAGAGTACCCCATTCTCCCCTACACCTTTAATAATGATACTGCTACTGCCGCTACTACTACTGCTACTACCACCACCACTACTAGTACTACTACTACTACTGCTACTACCACCACCACTACTAGTACTACTACTACTACTCAGATTACATTAATTTATTTTATTGCTGCTATGTCTGTGTGTAAAATGTATGGGTTCCCTGAAACAAGGTTTACATGTTATCTAATCCCCAAGGATATGTTGCTGTGTGTCTAGTAACTGGGAGCAAATGACATTTCAGCAGTGTAACAATGAAACCTTGATATTGCTCCCCATACAAGCTAGTTTGTTCCCATTTACATTTCTGCATATGTTTAACATCACGTGTGGTTCAGTTTAAAATGTTTCTGAGTGATATGTTGCACTGAGAATTACTAGGTATCTGGACTAGTCTCTGCCTCACATTCAGGAACTGTATCTTTTTGCCATCCTCAGGTTAAATGGTGGGTCTGATAGCACCCTGTGTGCAAGAGTAATGGAACATACCAGTTGTTAATGGCTGTCCATATTCCTTGTTGGAGAGGAAAATCTGTATTGGCAAAGTTTCCGAACTGGGCAGGATGATTCAGCCTGTCAAGTACGATATATGACAGTTCCTTGTATTTCCTATACCTGCCATGAGGTTTGAGTTCTGTTTTGTCACCAGGGTGTTTTGCATTTGGTATTTATTACTTGACATAGATGTCCAATGGAACAAGGAATAGGAGACAGTCATCTCTTATCCATACAAAGACCAACCACAGCCCATGTCCCTACAGTGAACAACCTGTTGAGTCCCAGGGGAGAGAGAGAGAGAGAGAGAGAATTGGAGCAGTTGACATACCTGCCTTCACCACTTCATTATGTTTGTATTCTGTCACTGCCGCTGCACTGTCCAGAAACTGAAGCAGTGCACTCCAGCCTAAAATACTGTCAATAGCAACCTCCCTGCAGACTGCTAGGATGTCTTTCCCACAGTCGTTCTCACTTCTGGATATCGCTGTGAAAGCACTGTGAAGGGAATGTGACATGAAGACAGCTACAGTGAAGGTGTAGCAGTAGCTGCAGACATTGAAACTACGGTCTTTTACCACAGAAAATCAACATGTATTATATGGAATAAGCATCTATTGGTTTGATGATTGTCATACTGTTTTGGACATGTGTATTGAAGTAACTCATACATGTGTAACACCTCAGATGTGAGGCTGTACCATGGCTCAGGCAGTTCTTCACTGGCCTCTCACTGTGGAGGCTGAAGTTAAATCCTAATTCATTCTTTGTGGGATTTGTGGTGGACAAAGTCGCAGTAGGACGAATATCCTTAGTGCACACTTAGGTTTCCCCTGCCTTCATTGCTGTATAATGCTAGCAACTGATGGCATGATTAAATAAAACACTTTAACGTTAGTAAATTTTGAATTTGGAGTGTACCCAACTGTGTTGTGTGCTTGCTACGTACTGCCAAAGAACTTAGTTTTAATGACTGGACTGTACATAAAATCTTGTACGATTTGCATATCTTCAAATGCTAGGTGAAGTGGAAATTAAAAGGCAATGAAATGGTATAAATATTTATATACCATATGCAAACTATACAACAATATGCAGTCACATATTATCACTGTACACAAAATTACACATCAGTACATGTTTATTCTACATGATGCAATGTTAAAAGGCCATCTTGAGGTAAACACCAGTTTACAACAGTGGAGCACTACTGAAGGTGTTAACAGTGAAACACTTGCAACAAGTTCCAGTCACTTTTAACCATCTCTTTAGGTTTAAAATATTCTTAAAAAAGTAAAAAATAAAAACTGATAAAATGTTCCCATCACAGTTGTAAAAAATGGTGCTAAAATAATACATTTAGCACAATTTTTAGGCACATTCACAGACCTGTAGAATGTGACTATTAGCTCTGTTATGTCTGTTCGTCCATTTGTCTGCATGGATCAGATTGGCTGTCACTGGATGGGATTTCACTCGAGTGTTTTTAAAAAATCTGTCACGAAAATTAGAGTTTTGTTCAAATTAGGCAAGAATAATGGGTACTTTTACATTAAGATCAGTGTACATTTTTTATATCATGCTCGATTTTTCTTAGTATGAGAAATTTTCAGACAGATTTGTAGAGAAAAAACAACCATTTTATGTTAAATAACTTTTTTAAAAATCATGCTGTTTGTGAAATAATGTGGGAAAATACTGTAGAGCTGGGCAGGTGACAGAAGACAATATGGTGCATGTTCATTGCATGCTGAATAACTTAGGCTACAAATACACACTCAGAATATGTAACACTTATTGATTTTTCTGCTGCAACAATGTGCCTCATTGTGGTGACATATGTACACTGCTGTTCTAGTTTGAAGATGAATGCAACAAGACTGAAATGAAGTTCTGTGTACAATGACAGGATACTGTTGAAATACTGTATCAATATGCTTGCAGTCCACATACTGTTCCACCATAGTGCAGCATGCTGTAGACAAGAAGAAGACCATTGATGTCGTGAATCTAGATCCTGCAGCCGAATACTTTGGCTATCAGCCACTAGTTGACATCAGGGAACTTATTCACTTGGATGATGCAATGGATGATGCTGATCTCAAATTTGGGCCCAATGGCGGCCTAGTATTTTGTATGGAGTGAGTATTTTTTATAAATGACTAATGCAGCATTAGGATCATGAGAATTTCACTGTTTCTTGAAAAGGTGAAGTTCTCTGTGTCCCTAATAAAGCACCATGTCATGAATAAATATTGGGGAATGATGGCACAGCTCCACCCATTCTTAACCACATTACTAGTTGGAGGTGAGTGGTAACACATCCTTGTTGGTAACCCAGGTAGAGGCAAACAACTTCACTGTGGAATCCTCTTGCGTGATGATGGACATGGGAGGCCAATCTTGTAGTACAGCAAGTTGACGCATGTTTCTGTGTGTGGTTTGGGGAAAGAGGTTCTGAGAGTGGAAGGAAGACAAAACTAGTTTGTAGTCACAACCACATGCGTGCTTTGCTGTTAAATGTATTGAACCTTCCAGTGTTAAGTTTCTATTCGGTCTTGGGCATTTACCCAGCCTTCTGATGAATTTGTACTTAGGGGCACATTCCCTCAAGGTAGATCACTAACTACTCCCCAACTGGTGTTAACATTAAGAATGAGTGGAGCCACACCTCCACTCCCCCAATGCCTTCATAGTGTGCACAGGGACTTTGCCTTGACAGATATTTTGCCTGTCACAGATACTTGATGGAGAACCCTGATTGGCTGGAGGAGCAGCTGGGTGATGTTGACGATGACTACGTTCTGTTCGACTGTCCCGGACAAATAGAATTGTACACACACATGACCGTGATGCGGCAGCTTGTGGAGCTGCTGCAGCAGCGTTGGAACTTTCGGGTGTGTGGCGTGTTTCTGGTGGACTCCCAGTTCATGGTGGATGGAGCCAAGTTTTTGTCAGGAACAATGGCAGCCCTTAGTGTCATGGTGAACTTGGAGATTCCTCACATCAACATTCTCACCAAGATGGATTTGCTGAGTAAAAGTGCACAAAACCAGCTTGATAGGTTGGTATACTGTAGTAAAGACCTACACGTTGATATTTAGCACTGAGGAGTTCGATGCTGCAGCAGTGTTCTGAGACCTGTAGTACACAGACAAGTGTTCACATCTGAGCCAGGTTACTACCATCCTAAGTGTTTTGGGTGGCCTTGGCCAGGAGAGGTTTGGGTAATGCCTTGAGGTGGACCATGGCTGTCCTTTTCCATATCATTACTCATTCCATACCATATCTGATGACAGTTTCTCAGCTGGTCAAGAAAGCTACTACCTTGTATGGAACCCAGCAGTTCATTACTGTGTTCCGGAGTTTCATAATGGAAAAGTGACAGGAGCACACACTGGTCACTTGAAGATCAAAACTCTTTCACTGTTATGCTTGCACTGCCATTGAAATGTGCTGCTGCATCAGGAAACAGTATTGTATCAACAGAACTGTGCCATATTCATCACACAGTTACACTTCCCATACAACACAAGTGGACACAACATTGCAGTGAAGAGCACTGCTGTTTCATCATAGAGGAATGTTGATCTAGGTCCTGTTGCTTGGGGTTGCCCATGTATCTCCATTTGTTTCATATTTTCTCCAATTTTCTCAGAAGTGTTATTACAGTACGGGGGATACACGTATTGTCACAGATGGGACACAGATTTATACTAAATGGGTAGGCTGCAGAGCTGCTTGCCGGCTTAGGGCATTTGAGGTGGTGGATGGCCTTCGGCATCACCACCAGGTGCTTCAAGGCTATCTGATCTTTCTGACCAGACATTTACTGGGATAACACCAGACGCCATCCATTATAATTTGCTAATGCTACCATTTTTACACTATAGTCTTGAGCTACTGACAACATTATTAAATAAATTATCTACAAATAACTGAAATCTACAAAGGTGGCATATTTTTTACCATGCTCATTTGCACTGCATCATTGCCTGTTGCTACCACTTGGATTAGTTCAATGACCGAAGAGTGCGTACTTTCTACACAACACTTATTAGAATGACCAAGCAAGCAATCACCATCTTTTGTAAAACAGGACATTTTCACAACACTTAAAAAGTCAGGCACAGAGTGGCCTGGTATGGTTGTGAGCCATCACCTGGTGATCATCCCAGCTTTTATCCCCCTCCTTGTACATCTGTTTTGGTGTTCTGTTGTTTGTGTTCCTCTTGCATAACATACGGTGTTGCCGAAGTTTGTAATTTTGTGTGAAACATGACATGCAGGTTGTCTTATGCCTTTGTTATGTGTAACTGCTCGTACAGTGAATCGCAGTCACAGTAAATACCTTCTGTCATGAAATAAGGTTCTGGTTCCAGCATGTCTGTTTTGTGGTGCAGAATAAATTTCTATACCTGTCTGTATTTGCTTTGTAGGTACTTGGAGCCTGATCCCCATAGCCTGCTGGGAGATGTACAGACTGGATCAAAGTGGAGTGAAAAGTATCGCCACCTTACAGAAGCTATTGGTCGCCTCATAGAGGACTACAGTCTGGTGAGATTCTATCCACTTAACATCAAGGATGAGGAGAATGTTTCTGATCTTCTGCTTATGATTGACAACATGATCCAATATGGAGAGGAAGCTGATGTTAAGACATGTGACTTTGAATATGAAGACAGGGATGATGTTGGTGATAGTTGAGACATTTAAGTAAAAATAGAAGATGAAAATCCCGTTGTAATAGACTCAGAGTGTCCTTGGCTGTTAGATATAGTGAAGTGTCCTCATGCAGTTACCCACACAAACATGATTTTCTCTTTTGGAAATAAGGACATTCGTAAGTACCTGAAAAAACTTTTTGTGCATCTTCGTCATCCCTCTATAAAAGTATCACCTCCAAAATTTAAAGTAACTGCAGTGAAAAAGGTTACCAACTAGGACTTCTAATGACAAGGTGTATAATGAAGTAGACACCACATGTAAAAATAATAATTTTTTTTAAATATATGTACATATTACAAACAAGAAAAACCTACAGGAACACTTGAAACAATCCATCTCTTCCATGGTTTACATGCATAACCACTGCCTTTGACGTGTCTTCTGTGCCAAGAAGTAACTGCAACAGCTGACAAATATGGCTTCTGACAAACGGATCAACAAACCCACACGTACTATTTAGGTTTGTAGAACTTCCAGAACATGCATTATTGTGTCCCATCACTTTGTGGAAGCCTGTTCTGCTGCTGCTGAAACCCGTTTTTCTTGTGCTCTCTTCTGTTGTGTCAGAAAACTGTAGAATGACTCTCGTTCCTTTTCTTCTTCAATTTCTGCAGCAGAACCAAAAAAAAAAAAAAC
>Ga0123354_10007203_pt1 | contig 16683 bp, 9 predicted proteins | sample TergutLab28metaG_2_FD_97872 | JGI IMG/M metagenome (GOLD analysis project Ga0123354, IMG submission 97872) | Labiotermes labralis P4 segment gut microbial communities from Petit-Saut dam, French Guiana - Lab288 P4 | ecosystem: Host-associated > Arthropoda: Insects > Digestive system > Gut ...
ACAAGATGCTATGCACACTTTGGGATCCCATCGTGTTTACATCCATGGAATACATCAAATTAAATCGTTTGTCTCTAAGGGCGTGACGTGCAAATTGTGTTTACAAGAGTGGGATACATAAAATTGGATTATTTGTCTCTAAAATGTATTATACAAATTGTGTCTAAAAAGTTAAAATATGTAAAATTCTTAACGGTGTATCGCTGTTTACCATTTGCAAATATGAGTCCCGTCTGGTTGTTTTTGGAGCTATGGGATACTGTATATTTACTGGTGACGTCGGAGTACGTCTTTGTTGCTGTTCCGTGGGAGTGGGTGTGTTATTAAATGATCTCGCACGCTGAAATATTGGAGAGTATTGTTCGGTTCGCTCCTTGTTTCTATTGTTATGTTGTTAATGGACGGATAAGCTTCCAGTTACGATTTTTTCTTGGCGTAAGTGTTGAGTTTTTGTTTCCGTTGTTTATGTAGTCCCTGCGACCAGAAGTAGTCTTCAACGTAGGTGTCTATACGTTCGCACTGAATATTAACCATTGTGTAATATGTCGTTCGATAGCTATGTTGTTGTAGGTATTACAGTCACTGTACAGACTTTGGACGGCTTCTGTGACGTCAACATAACAAGCCTGGATGGCTTGTACCATGTGGCTCATAATGATGACCACGATGATGACGATAATTATGATTTTCGGTAACTTTTCTCCCTATCTTTATAATGCGAGTTCGTCCTATGTTGTGGTCACAATCATGGACTTTATTTCGAGGTCATTGTAGTTCTAAAAGGTAAAGGTAAATCAGTCCCGTTACAGGCCTGGAGTGACCCAGAGGGTTCCAGGAAGTTAAGGTTCGCAGATTTCATGACAACGGCACAGGATGGTGGTAAGGTTGTCAGCCTTACGCACCGGCCGCCTTTACCCCCAGGAAATGCTCCTGGTACTCATTTCTGTTAGAGGCTGAGTCGACCCCAAGGCCATAGTGCGATCGGAAGGATTTTATGTCAATGAAAAATCCACTGACACTAGCTGGGATCGAACCAGCGACCCTCCGATTTGTAGCACAGCACCTTAACCACTGTGCTACCGTCGTCCCTCATTGTAGTTCTACGCCTTGAAAATCTTGGCATACACGGACAAAAGGTCTAAATTTCGCAGGTCGTACAAAATAATTTAAATATCCTTGGACTGCTTAACCCCACATATTTACACTACGATTCTCCGAAACGTCGGAATCTAGTTCCTAGTCGACATGGCGTAACACCTTTATCAACACCGCTGTGAGAAGCTACAGTATCTTTATTCTATAACAACACAAAAGCAGCATAAGATTAATGTTTATGTATGTTCCTAGCTATGAAAGCTAGACAACTCAGCACCTACACCCTTTATGGAAATAATAGGGCTATAACAGAGAAGTTTCCATGTACAACAAATGGTTTTATTTGACACCACTTTGGTACGATAAAGGATATACATTTACGTCCTCCAAACTTCGATATTAATATTGAAGTCATGATTCAAGAAACGGCTGTGAGCGTAGCCGAAATGCAAGTTTTCAAATCTCCCCCCCCCCCCAGACGATAAATACTGCGGATTTTAAATATGACTGGTAATTTCTTAATTGCGGGTCGCTTCACAACTCTAATTACGGAAGAATCGCCTGATGCATGAGTCGTCCTGATGTTACTGTCACATGACACTTGGATATTACTGTGTTTTAAGATGGCAAGGCTTCTGTAAGGCTATAACAATAACCGATATACAAAAATATGCAAAAATAAGAAAATAAAATTCAGTTCTATTGTGGTAGCTCGGTCAGTCAGGCTGCAAATTCGGTGGGCATTCCTTACCGACACAGCAAAATGTACTGCTTTTCGGTTACGATACTGTTTAACGCGTATTTAGCATCTTTTATGGATTATATCTTATTAGGTCATCGCTGGTCACCTTTTCGTGCCATGTAAGGCCAAGAACAAAATGTGATTTTTATCTGGCAATAATGCGAGTTGTGTGTTCGTGCTGTAAACACCAGTTTGCACGTCGCGTCAAAGTGTTTTTATTGCGCGAGCGGTAATGAAGATCGATGTTGAGCCAATAATTGTGTAATTTACAGTGTCAGTAAGAATGCGAGTTAAAATACTTGTTGCTTATGGAAGCAATATAAAAACAAGGACTGTGAATATTGAGTTTGTTTTATGATTTGGTGACGTATCTTCTTATCGTGACCAAGGGGTGTTATGGACGACGAAGTGAAGAATAGCCTTGACCTTAATGTGAGAGTGGAGGTCAACAGAGTGACCTCCTGGAGAAGTAATCAGAAAGAAAGGACAAATGCTCTCACGAACAGATTTTAACGGCTACCGTGATTCAGGTGGGGGAGATTCTTCCTGTTCTTGTAATTATGTAGTATTATTATTATGTAGTATTATTATTATTTGTTTTAGAAGTAGAAGTAGTAGTAGTAGTAGTAGTAGTAGTAGCAGTAGCAATAGTAGCTTTCATGTAGAAGAGCGAGCTAAGTAAAAGGAAGACAGCTGTGGGCCGAAGGACCCAGGAGTCGTGGTTCGATTCCCGCAAGGACCAGAAGTTCTTCTACACGACAGCTTCCAGACCGACCCTGCAGCTCTCCCAGTCTATTTAATAGACACCGGAGATTCTTTCCTCGCGGTTTAAGCGGCCGGCGCGTGAAGGTGACCACTGACACACCGTCTAGTGTCGAAGTTAGGACTAGAGCTACAGGCCTTCTCCTAAGTTAAGCCTTCGTTGCAGGCACAGCGACAATTCTACCTGACCGAATGATCCTTTAAACTCTTAAGTGACAAGCGACCATACACGCTCCTTCACAAAAAGAGAAGAAAACAAATTAAACGTAAGGTGTTCCAAAAAATATGTTATCAGGAACATCGTATCACATCTTATCACCCATACGAACAGCAAGTTATAAATTTTATGTCTCGGTTTTTTTTTATCTTTCGTTACTTCGGCGACAAAAATCAGCCTAGAACAGAACAAATATACGTTATTTATTGTCCGTCGTACACAACACAGTGGTGCAAAGTTAAGTTACGCAACAATTAACAAAGCTACATGTTTCAACCCCTTGGGGTCATCTTCAGGCTTATAAAATATGGTATCATACAGGGTACTTCTGTGTGGCTACCCATGGGATCCCGTGGTTTACAGCACGCAAGTTATAAAATATGTACATAAAAATGTTAATTAAAATATAGATAAAGATTAATTAACATTTTATATACATATTTTATAACTAGCGTACTGTAAACCACGGGATCCCGTGGGTAGCCACACAGAAGTACCTTGTATGATACCATATTTTATAAGCCTGAAGATGGCCCCAAGGGGTTGAAATATGAAGCTTTGTTAATTGTTGTAGAACTTAACTTTACACCACAGTGTTGTGTACGACGGACAATAAATAACAAATTGTTATATTGGCACAACGGGATGGAGAACCTTCAATTTAGAGAACTAATATAATTCACATATATTCCTCCGCTCCTTCACCTGACCACACCAAGGATACAGAAAACATCGCGATTTGCTGCAACACTGTCGACACTCAAGACCGACGGAACTCCACGCTTCGATCTTGAAAAGCTGATGTCGCCTTGACGTGGTCATTAATGAGAGTAATGGGGCGGAACGTTGTTTGTAGGAGAAGTGACCTTTACCGAGGGCTGGTGAGAACGGGAAGGTGCGGTATGGTGGATCGATATCCGTTAGAAGGAGTAGGGCGTGGGGGTTGAAGTGGGGGTGAGTGCCGTCTTCACGTACCTCTCCACGGAATGCCTGCTGGGCATTAGTATCTAGATGTTCTTCCAACGTGGTGGTTGCGTACATGTAGTGCATTTCGAAAACCTTGTACTGTGCGTGGCTGGAAGTGTCCGTGTGTTCGAAACCCACCTAACAGTATCTAACAGAAGCTACGTGCACTCCTCACAAAAACCATTAGATTCGCTGTAATTGTTGTTGCAGTCAGAGTATTGTTGATTTCAAAACAGCAGTACAACTAATTTGTTTGTTATTAATTTTAATATATCATAGTTTCGAAGCTAATGGTTGTTAAAATGGAAGTGAAACAAAAGAAGTCGACATCTGATCCATGTCGGGCTGCCCCTCGTGTCACTGTTTGTCTCCTAATCATGCAGCAATGTTAGACTCGTTGGTGCATCTATGAACACTGCTCTGGGTTTGTTTTCTTGCAGCTTTAAAGTTACGGTATGCTGCCAATATCATAGTAAAGCTAGAGATGACAGTACAAACAGACAATTGCTACATGCAGCTAGAAAGTGCATTACAGTCAAATACTTCTAATAAACACGTGTGATAGAAAAGTATAGAGATATTTTGCGTTTTGGAATCCGTGCGTTTGATTGGTAACGTAGAAAAGGGAGTGTCTTCAGTAAACTGAGGCTGAAGGATCATCCCTTAGTTATGAAGCGGTAGGATTCAGAAGTCTGAATGTACAGCAGTTCAGTACCTATGTCGTGGGTATGGCAGAGATTCAGAAACACGTTCAGGAGTTCAGCGGAAGATAGCAGCGAGGACGTCGATGTTGAGACGGTAAGACTTTCACAGATCATTGAGAATACTGCATGCTTGACAATCTCTGGCTCAGGATCGCCAATGATGGGATTTCCAGCTAGGGGCACTAAAAATTCCTCACTGTCGTAATAAGTACTGTGGGCCATATACTGAGCTATTTGAATCTCACTGCAAAATATATTCCCACAAGATCCACTTTGGTAACATCTGCCAATTACTGCTATGTCTCACAAATTATCCATTCCTGTAATACCTTCCGATCAAAAGTTTCATATACTTCATGTTTCTCGACGACTTTCTGGTCCCATACTTGTAACAAGCGTAACGCTATGCCTAATAAAATACATATTAATGATTTAGGATGATTATTGAACACTTTCTTCGAATGCAGCTCATTCGCCAATAAAAGGGAAATGGCGTGATCTTTGACGTCATCAAATAAAGGGATTTCTTATCACTACGAGATGATAAAAATAGACCCATTCTGTAATATGTTTACATAGTCACCTAAATTCATTTTACGTGTGTGTGTGTGTGGTGTGTGGAGGGGGAGGAGCTTACAAATATTCTGAAGTCTCTTGCATGTCTGTTAACTTTGTTTGAAAGAATATTAAGCAAATACTGTCTGTACTTACGTCACATAGCTCTGAATGTGTTAAAGAGCCTCAAAATGAAATCACGTCAAGAAAGTTTTATATTCCTAACACCCAATTCAATATTACCCGTCCACAACCCATACTTGTTCGAAGCGGTCCATTGCCTGCAGATTTCCCCGCCAAAAGCCGCAAAACATTCCTTTTGCCTTCCATCCGTACCACATTCCTCCCCCATCATACCCTCCTTTGTTTATCACCCCAGTAATTCTTGGCGTCAATTGCAAAGCACGAAGTTCCTCGCTAGGCTTGAAACGAAAGAGTATTTTTGACGCAGCGCCCCGGACAACACCGAGAGATTTCCGTGTACGGGACTGCAGGGAAGAACCACGAGGTCAGCGAGACACAGCCCACAGACGGAGAAGAGAGCGTGACAACGTGCACGGCATGCAGAGTGACCATACATCATCATCAGCAGCCAGGACCCAGGCTCAGGGCCGCCTGTCCCTTCTGTGGTCAGCCCTACGTGGCTACAACCGTCGTGCAGCAGACGGAACAGCCGCCGGTTGGAGTGGGCGTGGGGGCCGGTCGTGTACACGGGCAGAGGTCATGCAGTGACCCGATCCTGCCCAGCTTTAGGCTACCTGCTATCGTAAGTACGCAGCTAGTATGGGCCAAGTGACACCTAGCAAAATAACATCTCCAAACGGGTACTCGGAGAGCAGTGATGAAAGGGTTTGTGACGCAGACCGATGCTGGTGTTTTGATGGAACGTTCTAAAAAACGATATTTTGACCCTGCAAACGTACTAGGCGTAATCTGACAAAATTTCTTACGACTGATATTACACCAATCTTTTTTTTTTTTGTGATGTATTTCTGCACACCACATGTTTCTCAATGAGACAGGATGGTCTTAACGATTGGCATGTTTAATACAAATATGCTGTAAATAGGACATCAGTGCAAGGGTACGGAAAAGAGTGAATTTAAGATATCAGAAAGTACTCATACTAATTAGATATTCTAGGAATCTTTCTAAAATAAATTATCCCTTTTCTTTTTTTATTTCTTGTTTTCTATACGCAGAAATTTGTTTTGCATTAGTACACAGTGAATTATTAAAGTACCTAAGATAACTAACACTTTAAATTAACTCTGACCTGCCGATGTCAAATATAGAATGGAAATTTTTTGTTACTTTAAAAATTCGAGAAATAACTTCATTTAGTGGAAATTTGAAGCCATGTGTCGCTTCTTCTCAATTAGACGTTGTTATATTTATGCTCTTATATGACTTTTGTCAATTATAATGTGGCAGTATCATGTTCCATTAATGTATAAAAGTTTGTTTTCATTTAAATATCGTCTTTTTATCAATTTGTCTAATAGGCGGTACGTACGTTCCTTCGTTCCTCCAAGTCTCCTTTTGGCAATGCACTGGGAGCCACTCATTCCCTCAATCTTAAATAGTTTCCTCAGTTTCTTCAGACAAATGACAGCACAATTCCGTCTTACGTGTCCATAACGACTTGTTTTACATCCTTACCTACCTGCCATTCACAACTATTTAACAACTACGTCACACGATAGAAGTTACAGCTCCTATAATGGGATCAGCATAATCAAATATCCAGATAACCAATCAGCATAGGTCAGCTTTAAATAGTTTTTCGGTGTATAGAAGCCGTAATGTGAGATGTTTTGGGGATCCGTGAGAACACTTACACGCTCCGACATAATTGCACTATGTAATGTAGCGGCCGGCGTGTAATTCGTTATGAAAGTATGTCATAATATGCCTAGCACAGTATTTTTTAAAAATGAGATTTATTGCACAGAGAGTATTTACAGCGTGTACAAGGACAAATTACAAAATTGTTCCCTTAACCAGTTTGGATAAATATCTACACTATGGTACAAGTGAAACTGAAGTATGTGTGTGTGTGTGTGTGTATATATATATATATATATACATGGGCAAATAACGGCAGCGAAAAATTATGAACAAAAAACACTGCGACTACCGGTAAGCTAATTATAGCAGTATATGCTTCGTACTTTTATGTTGGTATTTCCTGTACATGTTAGTCAGGTCGGCTAGAGTACAGTATTAGTCAAGCTGGTCAGTGTCCGGTGTTTAAGTGGATTTGATACAGTGTAAAAGGAGTTCTTGTGTTGGCATTGTTGAAAAGTAGCAAACTATGCTAATTACACAAGTGCACGGAGTAGGGTCCTTCACGAGATACAAGAACAGGGGCAGTTTACTTTGAAGGTAACAATGAGGTGTGTTAGTGCAACCGTTGTTGTAGTGGAAAAGCAATAAGTACTACATATTCTGATAAAGTGTTTGTAGTCTTAGGTATCCAGAATGCAACTCGCATGTGCTCTATTATCATCAGTGGCATGCCCGGCTCTAAAATATTTTTCCACATTATCTCATAAACGGCACGATATTCGGAAAAAAAAACTATTAAAAACATAAAAAGCGTGTTTTGATTTTCTGCACATCTTTAATCTGTAACATTTCTCCTTCACAGCAACTGAGCTAGATATGATCAAAAATGTATATTAGGCTGCATGTAAAGTACCGTTATTCTTTTCAGATTTTAATAAAACTTGAATTTTCACAACAGATTTTTTTAAAATACTCAAATACAAAACTCATGAACATCCGTCCAATGGGAACCGAGTTGTTCCATACGAACAAACAGACAGACAGACACGACAAAGCTAATATTCGCTTCTCGCGATTTTGCAAACGCGCCTAAAAACCGTTTAGGAGGTCAAGAAATCCTCTACCACATTTATGGAGCCGAAGGATCCTTATCTTGGTGTAAAAAGTAACAATAAAGAACATCACAAGCAGTAGATTTATTGTAAGCCAGAGGTCTTACATATTTCGGCTAGCCGTCTTAATAAGGAATCATATATTTTTGCAGCTGGAGCCTCCGCCCGAAGACAGGACCCCGCGTTACGGGCGGATTGGCAATTTCATGGTCAGTCGCTTGGGGAACGTCAACATTACTGCCCTGGGCAACTTTCTGCTGCGGCCGGGCTCAGAGACCTCCCTGCCGCCCATATGCAAGGTATGAGAACGCAACTAGAAATGTGAGTTCTTCCCGAAACGTTTTAAACAGCATAACTACGGTACGTTCTATATAATCTGCCACCACGTCTAACTTCAAGACCCGTGGCACATTAAGACTGGGGAGGCGCACTTCTTGACGTCTCGCACACAATTCCCAGCTTTGGTATAAAGATATCAATATGAACTGTGTCGTATTCTAGAAGACTGGAATTTTATTAGCCTTACTTACTATTTATACAGTTGTGAGATTCAGAAAGGCGGACTGTATTACGGGTCAATGCGAGTGGTGTTCGTAACTGCTCCAGAACTTTCAGTTACAGCCCCCCCCCTCTAGAGGTGGATTTACCTTGAAGCTAATGAAGCTTCAGCTTCAGAACCCTAATAAATATTTACTTTTGTACCTCATTAGTTACTCTTTGCCATAAAGTGGGCCCTCAAATTTATAAAAGCTTCAGGCCCCACAAAACCTTTATCCGCCAATGCAGCCCCCTCTACCAAAGTTTAATAAAAGGGTCTGTCCCGTGGTTCAGGGGCTGATACTAGGCCACGCACAGACGGAAGGACAGAAACAAATTTTCTCTAGATGACGCTTTATTTTCACTTTATAAATGAGCCTCATAACTTTCTCCTCGACGAGAAAATCTTTTAGCATCCTTGGCGTGCATTTCGTCTTCTTGTTACGTCGTCAATAGTAGATGCACTAATATAATTCTAAGGGGTACTCATCACTGTAAATGTTCACATGTGATACTTATGTGCAGGATGCCGACGGAAAAGTCTCCAGGCTCGGAGTGAGTCCGGTGTCCACTCCGGAGTCGGGGTTCCGGTCGGTGCTGAGTGTGGAGAACCTGTGCTCAGAGCAGGAAGAGGTGCGGCTCACTCCCCACTATCCTACCCGGAAGAAGACCAGAGAAGAATTCCTGTAAGTACTAACATTGCTTGCAGTACGTGCTGTCGGGCCTTCTCCTTTTCTTCTCTTCTCATTCGATGCGCATCTGTCATTTAAGTTAACGTGTGGAACTTTCTGATCAGGTTGCATACTGGGTAGGATTGCTGATAAGTGTTCATCTGAGCACAGTTGTTACCAGTGGCTAACATGGTCCCACAGAATTAATTTCCAAACGCCGGAAACAAATAAGGAAAATCTATAGAAGACAAATAATTGAAAGGTACTGCCAATCTGAGAAGCTGTAGATGGACACGTGACTTACAAATTTCTTCGAAAAATAGACTATTTTGTTACAATAATGTTCGCAAACAATTAAAAACTGTAATAAACCATAACAGTATTAAGTCACAAACACCGTATCAAGTAAGTTTAAAATACGTTTTGGGTCGGGATAGCGCAGTCGGCTTGGCAAATCGTTAGGAGTTGCACACTCCGTGGATTGACTTCCGGTGAGGGCGAGCTTTTCCACGCCCGTCCAGACCGACCCACCCAGCCTCCTATACAATGGAGAGTGGGCCATTTCTGGGGGTAAAGCAGCCGGAGCCTGATCTTAACCACCCACCACCATCTAACGCCTAGTTTAAAGAAAGAGTAGAGCTATATCTCTACTCCCCCTCTGGACCTCCAAGGCAGGCTATATGGCGAAATTTACTTTTTTTACTTTAAATTAAATTACACGTTCAATACGTCAAGAACTTAACGCCCTCTTCAGACTGGCACCGCTCTGTTAGCTTCAGAAATGTTCTTGCAGATGACAGAATATTAAGTTAAAACGATTAGTATGTTGCACTGAGAACTGCTGGAGAGGTACGAGTCTAAATACAACACACTCCCTGAAATATTTAAACATTACAGAACGAACAAAATCATAGGAATGCTGACAGTTGCACTCATATATTATTTGGTCACCATTTTGTTAGTATTATACGTCACTGCAACAAGTTTCAGTTCTTAACGGGTCGTCTTCAGGGAGTACACGTGTTACGATCCAGCAGCGTGGGTCAGCAAAATGGGTCACCAGATATAAAACTAAAATAAAATGTAGCGTGAATTGTGAACCGCAGCAGCCATATTACTGCAGGGATATGAACGAGATAAACACAGTGTTATTTCCAGATTCCCCTTATTTTGACTTGACAGACACCCAGCTTACTTTGTTTGTTACCAGTAAGTTCAATCTCAGTATACCAGCTGTGCCACCCTGATGCGTGTCAGCCTATCACGTTATAGACTGCCGTGAGTCTGCTTCGTCATTGCTTGCCTATTGCTACAGCTTACTCATTTATTTCGATGCAGCTGATAGTGCAGGAACTTTTATTGCAATGCAAATAATACGCTGACGTGTTTCTGCATCCGACGGTCAAAATTATACACTTGCCACTCAATGTGTAAATTATACACCGACGGAAGACTGGATATCAGTCCCTCTATGTGAAAGACCCGTCTGACAGAAACCTTTCTGTGGCTGGTGTGGATAAGGCAAACTACAGTATCCGTCCGTCTGAGACGTGAAGCTGTGTCACGGGTACTTGGTTACCGGCCTACTGAGACAGCGTTATAGTATGATTTGCAGACGACTGAAGGCGACAACAATAAGCTGCCTCGAAACGTCGGGTAACTAAAGCCCCGTCACACAGCGTCACAAACTGCTGCTACAACCTTAAGTCTAGTTTATGATGTCTTCAGTAACTCTATTATAAAATAAAGATCTTAACGAAGGTTAATTTAAGCATAGTTAAAAATCTTCCCATTATTATTATCATCATCATCATCGTCATCATCATTATCATCATCATCCTTGTTATCCCCTTTATGCAGGGTATTTACAATTATATACTTGAAACAACCCCTGTTTCTACGGTATATAGTATTGCAGCTGTTCTGTATTTACAGTTTGTGCTACACGCAATGTTATTTCGCCCGTGAAACACGTTTTGTACTTCTACATTAGCACTTTCCGCAGTACGTGTGCAGTGCCCAATATGGCTGGTTCTTGTAGTTCCTTAATTTCGTGCTTTCCTGGTATGTTGCGCACGTACTGTCTGAGTGAGTTTGAAATGGTTCCAGTCGCCCCTATTATTATTATTATTATTATTATTATAAACTTAACTTAAATCGGCTCAGCATAAAGACCTTCACAGCCCTGTAGCTAGAAAAGGGAGTTATGTGGCCAGTAATGGGAAGAAGATAAAAACGTACATAGTTGTTGTGGGGAAACTTGAAGGAGAGAAGCCACTTTGAAGCTCTCGGTGTAAAACTGAGTATGCTATTCAGCTCGACCTTTAAAGATAAGAAGATATGTCGTGGACTGGATTAACCTGGTTCAGGGCACGGACAGGTGAACACGCCAATAAAGATTTTCTTTCTAAAAAATATGAACATTTTTTTACTAGCTGTAAAACTACGAGCTGTTTTAGAAGGCCATGCGGCAAGACCTTTGAAAAAACGAGCCATAGGTTGTCCCGAAACGTCGGTACGGAATTACCATTACACGCTGCGTAATCCAAGAAGAGCGCAGATCTCAGTGTTTACAAGCATCCAGTTTCGTCAGGAGCATGGCACCGAGGAGAGTGATGAGCATGGAGAATGTAGCATACATGGGAAGATAAGAGAAATAGATATCCACAAACATGAAGGGAGAAGAGAATTTTGGGTACTTGGGTATATATGGGAAGATAATATTAAATCGGATTATAAGGTCATAAAACGTGACGGGACGTACTGGACTCGGCAGTATGAAGATAGAAATAAAGCAGGCTCATTTGACAGCATTAACAAAATTTGGGCTGCACGAAAGGCAGGGAGCAGTGTGACCAGCTGAGCGACTATTAGCTTCGTAAGGACTGTGCTCCAAGGAGTCCGTTATTGTCAGTAGCTATACGGGAGACGATGTCAATTGTCAGCACAGGCGTCGCGTACACACGCGTTACACTTCTGTAGGAGAAGTTGCCGCGTAGGTAAGGCGCCTCGCACAACCGTAAGCTGTTGTTTCTGTCCGAACAGCAAAACGGACGATTGAAAGCACAGCAGTGAAACGTGATATGCGAGTGTGTGGGGGATCAAATCACGACACCACACTAGCTGCAGTGCAATTACACAGTTTGCAATAACTGTTGTACTGCTGGGTTAAGTTATGCTGGACAAACCGGAAAAAATTACAGTTGTTACGAGCAACACATTAAAACAAATGACTGTTACACTTGACGGACTGGATGTTTCAATTTTGCAGTGGAGTTTACAAGTTGAAGCTAAATCTGAAAATTGCGTTACTTTAGCGTCAGTGATTCGTGTTTAGGTATTTTGAAACTGAATCTCAGTTCTAATTTTCCACTGTGACAGACATTAGTTGAGACACAGTAGTTGGTGTGTTGAATAGGCTGAGGGCTGGAGGTGGGTAGATTAGCGGCAGGGAAAAGAGAATCATCTCTTCTCCAAAAATTCCAGACCGGTTCTGGGCCTCACACAGCCTCCTGTTTAACTGGCATCGGTCGCTCTTTCCCCTAAGGTAAAAAGGTAGCGGCATGGGTTTTGACCACTTACCCCCAACCAGTATGTATACTACCCCACATGCCTTCAGTGGCGTGAACAGGGGTTTTGTATACCAAAGACGCCTAGCATCTGCCCGTCATTTTGTCCTGGTAACGAATTACTGTCTTCACCGGAGACAACTTTTTCGTGAGTATCTTAAGAAATGAGAATTGAACAATATATTGATTCTAAACGCAGCAACAGCCGGCCTGCAAAATGCTCATCAGCTGATAATCCTATCTGTAGGGGCACTGGTATGTTGAGAAGCAAATCGATTTTGTTTTTTGATTTCCGATTTCAGTTACGCTAAATGTAAGTAAAAAAAATGTCATTTATTATTATTATTATTATTCCGAAGATAAAAACAACAAATACTACTACTACTACTAGTAGTAATAGTAATATTAATAACACTACTGATACACTTATAAGACAAATTCTTATTTCCGACCACTGCCTATCATGCTACTATGGCACTGCCCACTTATTACATATAAGTATCAGGTGATGCAATCTCCTCATTATAACCAAGTTAAACCCCTTTTCATTTCCTGCGATTCAACTTCGATTTTTAAAACAAATTATGGTATTTTTTCTTCTTCTTCTTCTCACTTTCTTCCCTCTTGTCCTCACCTGCTGCTGCTGTTGTTGTTGTCTTCCTGTACTTTTGTTCTGTTCGTAGTTGACAGTTGGGTTATCGCATCAGCACATTAAGCAATAACGAAATGCCTTACACTACGGAACTGAATTATTAATACCGCTGTGTGTTGTGGAAGGTTTTCTCATCGTCACAACTTTTCCATAACTTCCTGTAGGTTCACAAATCCACCAGACAGAGCAATAGGCACACCCCACAATGACGTAAACGTTGTACTGCAAGTGGGCAGGATAACCACTGGGCTATTTTTATCGTTCTGCAAGTTTTGTTGGTACCGAACCAGCTTACATACAGTCACTCCCCAGTCAAATCAATTACTACGCCAAATACCAATACAGCGTCAGCATTGACATCGTTTCCTGTTTTAGTTTCTGTTCGTCTACAGTGCAGCATTTTGTTATACACACACGTCAATATGGCGCCAACGACCTCGCAACACAACAATGAACCCTCAGCCCTAACAGTAAATGTTAATGAATATAGCTTAATGTGACTTTCAATACTCTGCAAGCCCGTACAGTAAATAAGACATTCTGCAAAGAGTCATATATTCCAAATTTCTTTCCGTAATATACAAATTAAAGAGATTCCAAAATTTGATCTTCGTAAAATCTGTACACTGCCATGCATAGTAAGCCCGTATTTTTTAAATAGAAGCCTAATTAGTTTGGTTCTTAATAATCCTACAAGCGATTGTGGAAAAGATCATACTGGATCAATGTTAATAAAAAAATTCAGCTCCAAGCAACACAATTTGATGTACACCCCCGAAACTAATTGTCATAAAAATCTGTTCAGTTCTAAGTAGAATATTGGCGATAAAAAAACCAGACAAACGGAAGACGAAATAAATGTACATCTGCGTGCTTCTATTTTAAGCTTTTGTTTTAGAGAACGCACAAAATAGAAGGATGTGGATGGAAGTGCAAGCAACCCGCAATATTGAGTGATACGTTATTTTCTTTCTTAAATCTGTTTAAAACGTCAAATTTGCAACAAGAATTGTTGATCTGCTCCTCGCATGCTCGGTTAAGTTATCGCTTTGACAGGTCAGATATCTGTAAGGCTCGGTTTGAAATGCATGTAGGTCTTGTTCAGTTTCAATCAGAATTGGTAGTGCCTGATATTTTATTAAAATCCTTAATCCACTTTATTTTCTTACATTCCTGCTGTTAGTTTCATGAGACCACCTGGCATGTCACAATGTGAAATAAGTTCCAAATATCTACATCTATTATAGACCGGGTATTAAGTAAAACTCCCACATGTAAAATTTCAAGAAAACAAAGTTAAGAATCATCTAAGGGAATGAAGATTCATGAAAATTAGAACGAGACTTTCCTCACGTGCTCCAGTTCTTTCGGCGCGAAGGCCGCCTGTCCTTCCGCACATTGTTCCCCAAAACTATGGCAACAATTTCCGTAAATTTTGGTACCGGCATTAAAGAACAAATGTTGTCAGGTGAATTCAATTTAATTTCGCCAAGACCAAAAGGTTTTTTTCGTTTTCCAATACACAGCTTAACTAAATTAAGAAATATTTCGGTTATATTCTAAGAGACAGAGAAACTCATGCTAACGTAACTGTCTGTTTGAACAGTCTGCCCTATTTCCTAGTGTGAAGCTGTCAAATAAATCATCCGCCACAAAGGTGCCCGTCTCCACTTGCTGTAGGAATGAAATATCGCAGCGGATGGTAACTATTGAAATTATCGAACAGGGCTGACGTTGCTACGGCAACGACCTGTAGAGCGGTAACAACAATGAACTTTGACACGTAAACAGGTCACTTGGAAGATGATGAATGCCAGTTTTTATGACAATTGTCTATAAAATATCAAGGTTTAGCAATCGTTCTGTAGAAAATATGAGATTCATAGGAAAAGGGGCATACAAATACTTGTTACATCTTGTCTACCTTGTCGTGAAGTTAAAGGATAATACGTCGTTACAACTGCAAATGGTATCGGCGACTACCCACAAATTAAAAACAATAAATCAACATTTAAGGCTAAACTTATTTCTTCAAATGTTATGTTTATGGCTCCGTGCATCGCTAATGTATATTAATAATTGCCCAAAGAGATGCAAAACAAAGCAGTCTATTTATTATTCTGCAAGTTCGCTCTACTTGGCAAAGTTGGAGTGAGGTAGCTGCACAAAAAATATGACCTGTACCGGAGGCTGTAGTTTCAGTTTTGTGTACTGTTGATGGGTGTGGTTAACACCCGAAACATGTAGAGTGAACTTGCAGAACAGTAAATAGACTGCTTTGTGTTGCATCTCGTTCGACAATTATTAATATATACCTACAAATGTCTTTGACAGGCGGTTTCTGAAACTCGACTTCATACATTTCACAGTTCAAAGTAATCGACGTGGTTCCAAAGTAGTGTGTTTCCCTGTAACTGTCTTTTCCTGGGTAATCACGCTTTTCGGCGTTGGGTTGGAAGCCTACACTAACAAAGAGTAAAAATAACGCTGTATCTTACGAAGGACAGTTGTTTCCTTTGAATCGAGTGCTTAATTATGAAGTGACACCAGATGTTAAGACAGACTATACGTGATATAGCTGACGGCAGCTGACGTCTCTTTTGGTGCCAAAACTTTGCACGATGGCAATCTTTTGTCACCTTACTCAGCCAATTGGTGGTGCCAATCTGTCACTCAACGAGAAGTCAAGTGATCGACGAATTTATGATCATTCTGCCTTAATACCTGACTATGAGGTGATTTCTTTAACTCTTCTACTGGACATCTTAAAGTAAACCTCTGGAGGTTTTCGATTTGCGTTTTGACGCCACTCGTAATATCTAAAATTATCGTATCGCAAACACTCGTTTCATAAAGCAACTTCCGTTTCAAACACAACCTCAGTTTCGATGCAGTATTACCTATTAACCCACAAAATGTGTCTTCTTATTTTGGCTCATGAATGTCTCTTCATTGCTTCATTTAATGTATTATATGTTATGGATATGTCACAGGTTAGCATGAAAAATATGTTTGAATGCATGCACTGCTAATTACGCCAACATAATATAAAATTCTGTAACCACGTACAAACACCAACATATTCAGACAATAAAATTGTCGGTTATAGAGGAAATGGAATTCACCTACATGTTTTTAGCAATAAATCGCCATCCTCAGGGTGACGTTAGTGCGTACAAAGAAATGTAATATGATGCTAAATAGTGTACGTCAGCACAACTGTTTTATTACACAAAGTAATTACTTAGGCTACATGTTTCGACTATTAATCAGTCATCTTCAGGCCTATTTTAATCGGTGTAGTCACAAG
>Ga0123354_10007204_pt1 | contig 16681 bp, 7 predicted proteins | sample TergutLab28metaG_2_FD_97872 | JGI IMG/M metagenome (GOLD analysis project Ga0123354, IMG submission 97872) | Labiotermes labralis P4 segment gut microbial communities from Petit-Saut dam, French Guiana - Lab288 P4 | ecosystem: Host-associated > Arthropoda: Insects > Digestive system > Gut ...
CACAATTTCTGATCTGTCCCTGCACTTTCCTCAGATTTCAAGGACTCTACTCTATGACATTGTCAGTAGTGGCTAACATCGCAGGCGGCCGCATTCTATGAGGAGGGTACACAAAAACTTGTGCCCCGCTACGATAAGTGCCTCAATAATGGCGGCAAATATGTGGATAAATAGTTTGAAGAATTTAGAATCTGATAGCAATAAAATTTTATACGAAACCTTACTCGATATTTTTTTACAGCGAAACGGTACTTACTTTCTGAATAATCCACGATTTGTGAGTTCTGAAGCATTATTAACAGCGAAAAAGTGAAGTGATTTCAAGTGAACAGGATATCAAAACATTTGTGGAAATGAGTACATTTTTAAAAACATAACGCAGTATTTCTATTAAAGCATAAACTCTGTTGGCATTAGCATTGCATTTAATTGAAAATTAGGTGCAGCAAATTCGGGTAAATGCCGTGGCTAAATATTTCTGGAAATTACTGTTTCAATGAAAACGTACAATTACAATAACTTCACAGACAAACTATCTTGTGTTTAATGGCATAATTTTGTTGCAAACAAGTGAAAACAGTTCCCTGTTCTTAAACTGTACAGTCAAACGGAAAACATCGTTTAAAAGTAGCTCTATGCTTTGATACACATAGGACAAACGTAGATGCCATTCAAAAAATATGAAAAGATTTTTACTAGGATCTGGACCTATGTTTATTTTTTCAGTTACAGAGATGGACACTGGCTTAAATAGCATCTTTTATTTTTGGGAGGATTATAAATTGGTATCTGTTTTATGGTAGTTTCTAAATATCAGTCTGATTGGGCAGTAAAATGGCAGAGCCAACAAGGAAACAAACCTCGTTTCAAACTTAATTTTCCAGATTTGACAACGTTACATATTAGAGGTGTAAAACCGGGGAGAGAGGGCGGTGCGGGTAGAGGATTTTCGTAGCTTTTGAGTCCCATAAACGAGTTAGTGTAGTATGTAGCTTATAGCTTACGTTTTTAGCGCATGCAAATGACGTTACTTAAAAGTTTTATCATGTAGAGGGGTAAATATAGGATGAAAATCCGTGTTGTGGAGGTAATGCAAATTGGGTGCGCGGAAGGTTTCAGGAAACGTTGATGGAGGGAGCTAAAAAGGAAGATGGATGGCCTGAAACAACGCCAAGAAATTTATGAAGTGTTTATATTAATCAACAATTAACATGTAATTGGGGAGTATCTCGCGGAAGTGAGTGATGATGTTTTGTATCATTATTCGACCAGAGTGATACAGATACTAAGCCCCTATTCAGCGTGAGCTTACTTCGTTCTTGCCTAAAACCGAAGTTCTTTTTGCTATTACGAGAAGACATAAAACCCCATACGTTGTCGGATCCTCAGCCCTTTGAAACGCGGCTGTCACTGTACATAAACTGTGACCTCCCCTGATACTATAAGGCTTTGCATTTTTATTATATGATATACTTATACTCTTATGTGATTTTCAGTTTAAACAAGATCATATCTTTAAACGTCTGTAAAAGATTGTTAATGAGATAAGAGCCTTTCATAATGTACGAAATGAAATTTTATATAATTTTTTCAAGACCGTAAGGCTTATTTTCTGCAACAGCTCGTGGTTTTTCAGTTATTTGAAGGCGTTTTACAATTTAGTTTATAGAGAATCGAAATACTTCGAACGATGCATTTGAAGTATATCGACTTGTCGTCAGCTCTATTAAGAAGTTATTTACAGTGGTCTCCTGGAGGGGCTGTGGACGTTTTGTGATAAAATTCTATCAAATTTTAGTCGAGATTCGAACTCCCGCCCATCTAACACGAAGGACGGAATACGCTGACGTGTTGCAATCTGAAAAAAATTATTTTATTTACTCGTAGTTAATAATTTTTTGGAAGCTAAAAGTCACTCGGTTAGTCAAAATGCCCTTGGAATATGAAACTGGAAGGTTAATTACAACATTCGAAACAGCATCGTACCAGAATGTTTTCTGAGTTAGAAAAATTCAATGAGTAATTTGCATCCCATTTACAATTTTCACTTACTCATGTTACACGTTCTGTTCACCCTTCTAAAAATTTTATCGTGGTGCCAGTAAAGTATTAAGCAATTACTTATCTCAATAAAGTGATAATATTCATGTAATTTGTATAGAAAAGCATAAAAATTTTAACCCTCTCTCTCAGGTAGTGGCCTTGCCGAATGCTGGAAGCAATAATTCTATTACAACGTCTTCATGTCCTAGTGCTTAGATTAAGGCCTAATGCTTATTTAAGCACAGAGAAACTTTACAGTAGCTTTACGAAAGAGTACATTACAATTCAAGTGTTCTCCTTTCTTTGTCTTTGGCCTTAAATTCTAAAGCGAAAGCATGGTTTTCACTTTTTGTGACGAAATCTAAGAAGCTAGAGAATCTGCCGAAAACCTACGGGGACTTGGCAAAGCTCTAAATGTCTTCTCCTGGGAACAGTGAACGGGATGAAGACAGATTATAGGTGATTTCATTGTTTTTGGGCACCGGAATTGTTGATTACTTTCTAAACAGCTGTCTTGGTGCTACATTCCTGCCAGTCTTTGGCACATGAAGCTTCCTCTGAGACAGAGAGGCGACCGAAACCAGTTTTAGCTGTCAGCAAGCGAGTGGCGTGGCTGTCACAGAGAGCAAGGCTATGGGATTACCAGTTAAGTATACTCAAACATCTCATTAAGGCAGTTTAATTACATCAAAATTATCAAGACAACTTGTAGAGAGCAAAGTGTTCTATGTTGGAGTAATGAGGTTCAGTGGAAAAACGTCTTTAAAGCAGGATGCTCGAAGAAGTTGCCCCAAGGACAGTTTAGTAAGTAATATTAAGATAAATGTTAACTGTGTTATTGAACGACGCTCTGTCTTGTAAGGCAAGTACATCGTAGGCGATAAAAAGAATGTGTCCGTAGTATAAGTAATTTTTCTATAACGCAAGATCCCCTAATGGGCCAGATTCTCCTCATTATCGAGGCTTCATGATCACATTCTGATACACCACACTCGGTAGGACTCTTCTAGACGAGTGATCAGCCTGATGCAGAGGCCTCTACCTGACAACACCCAACATTCACAAGAAAATTACATCCATGCCCCCGGCGGGATTCGAACCCACAATCCCAGAAAATGAGCGGCCGCAGACCCAGGCCTTAGACCGAGGGGCTTCTGGGATAAACGTAGTATAAATATGGAGAAATTATACGGGGAAGGGGGAGCCAAAGTACTTCAAGAAAAGACTGTTCGTTTACCACATTGTCCACCACAAATCCCAACGGCAATGGTATGTGTAACGCACGCTGCAACATTATTAACATCTGCATCGATCGGTGTTCTGAGATCTACAGATTTCTAGATCTCTAGATCTAGATATCATAATATAGAACGGTTTTTTCCAAATGTATTAACTGGTTGGTTTTGTAGCCGAAATGCAGTATGTTTACTGCGAGGTACGAGCTGAAACTTTAAATATAATTCAGTTCAAATTTCGTGTTTAAAATGCTTATAATTATATTTACCTGACTACTGTTACGGAGAACACAGTATCAATTGTCTTCAGTTATTTGTGCTTAGTTTCGATTATACCTTTCTGGGGAAGAATAGTTCCATGCGCCTTGTGCTTTTGTTCTGTGATCGCGAAGTTTCCGATCGTGCAGTTTTGTATAACAATTGACCCCACTGATTTAGACTCCTTCGTGATAAGCTGACAGCTACTGTGGCTAACCGGAAATCCCCACATTTTGTAGAACCCGATGTTTATTACCAGAGACACAATGACAACTGGTCCCTTTTCTGAGCCCGATTAATTTGTTCCATATCTTTGCACTTCCACCCATGCTATACGTCGAATATTCTAAAGTATATTGCAGTTTTACACAGCTCCTTCAGTCAAATATCATGATAGTATTTACATTTGGTCACAAACGTTTTCTTTGACATAATTTCTAATTTATTTTTGCTGCTAATTGGCTAGATACGACACGTATTTCTATCAAAATACTGATCTGAGAGTATCGATTTGAAAACGTTTCAAAACTGTAGCTACTTTTTGTTGCAATTAGGGGCTGTATGTAGTTTTGAGCCTCATTTTATAGAGTAAAGGCTAGATTGCCTGATTAGGCTACTTCATAAACCATATACTTCCAGAAGCTGATGGTAATTTTACCAGTAATGCAATATAGGTACAAAGCAAATGGCGAGGTAGGATATAATCTTCCTTTACATCCACACCCTGTGGGTGTTAGTTTATTCTAGTTGTATAACAATGTTTTGGTGTCAGGGGTAATCAGAGATTCGGGTAACACGTAACGTAATCAAAACGTCCTGCCAGTCGTTCTGCCAAAGGAATGCATACCAGAAACAGAGTTGGTAATTATTTCGTTCTGTTGTTGCAAGACTTGTTGAATAGGACAATTACATAGGGTAGCAAAATAACCTAGCGTCATCAGAAACAGGGTGTAACCTGTCCTAAGCTTGTTTCGTCTGTATGGGTGTTGGTCCGTCCATGGTCAACAAAGATTCTTCTGCTGGTTAGAACGTAATGCTACACTAACTTGGAAAAGTGTCTGCCAATCATTATTACTGTATGTTGTATCCACCCCCAACTACAATCCAAAAGAACTCAAAATGTAAATAGCTTCCCCTATTTATTTTCCTATTTACTCATATATGTTTGGTCATATATGTATTCTGGTACTGATGGAATTAAACCATTTCCATCTCCGCTCTCCCAGTTATTATTTCACATTACTTAATTCCGCACCTCACACCTGTCTAGTAGCACTAGTACATTTATTATCTCATAAAACTCCAAAGTTTTTATTCTTTTATTTTTTGGGCGCAACAGCCCCCAGTGGGCTAGGGCCTCCTCATTCACGACGTTTCTAGATCACACACAACGACGCATCACAGTCGGTAGGACTCCTCTGAACTAGTAATCGGCCCTTCGAAGAGACTTCTGCTTGACATCACACAACACTCAGAACAGACATCCATGCTCCAGGTGGAATTCGAACCTAAAATCTCAGCAGGCGAGCAGCCGCAGATCTACACCTTAGACCGCGCGGCCACTGGAACCGGCAAAGTTTTTTATTATTTGTTTCACAATTGGTTCCAATTGCTTTGTGTCTGTATTGAAACTTCTTTTTATTATGTACGTCATTATTCTTTTGTAAACAAACAAGTTAAATTACTTTATTTCTTGAATTACTTTGTTGTAAATACATTTTTTCCGTTAATGTGCTCAATTGTTAAAATGTCACTACTTTTGCTTTAACAGGAAAAATTTTGAAGTCTTTCCTCTTTATAAATTGTGTATAAATATATATCAATATAAATACACATATACAGGGTGTTCTGTGAAACGTGCACCAAACTTCAGGATGATATTTTACACATAATTTTCTCTGAAAATGTTATATCACTCTATGTCCAATTAACAACAGATCGTTACAAGCATTTTAGTGTTTCAAGCCATTGCACGATGTTGGACCAATCAGTTCTTGTGAACTAGTCTCACGATTACTCCCAACTCTGCTAAACACCATGACAACGTATTCCCCCCCCCCCACCCAATGCTCCTGTACGGTATTTGCAATAAGGCACTCGCCATTCAGTGAGGAACTCTTCAGTTTGTCGGCTGAGAAGTAAAAATAGTAAATTATTCGCCATTAACCTAATCTTTGGATTGGTCGTGTTGATCCACAAGCTTGGCCTTCGAGGTTACCAGACCTCACGCTCCTTGACTTCTTCTTGAAAGGACGGCACATAAAGACGTTGACTGCCAGCAAATGCCACAGGAAAGACAACTACTGTAGCAAATCATGCAGTTCTCTAATTGCGTATATGTTCATATAGTATTAATAGGAAACATTAATTTCGTAAAAGTCGGTACAGTGAGAGTTAAACGTTGATTAGAAACGTACACGAATATATTGGACGCTTTTTATACATTTCTAGATCGATTTTGACTAAATTACTTGAGATAACCATAACAATTTTTAGTAGTTTTACTTTTCATGCAAATCAGTTTAGTGAAAGATATGTTTTACTTAAAACCGTTAATGAATTTCTATCCGTACTTTCCAGATTTATTGTCCAATTTGGGTGAAATTGTATAGAAGTGGTATTTATAAAATTCTGTTGAACATTTCTTATTTATTTGGAATCTGGAGTAGTGAAGGCCATATTGTTCTTAAAGGTGTAAATAAAATTACATTTAGGCCTGTTCCTTGAAGCCGTTTACCATTTTGAAAGTAAAGAAAGCCTCGATAACTCTGTGTACGACATCACAAAATAAACCTCTTGCGATCTGGTTGTGTTTAGTTATCGCGTGTTGGTTTCGTGGCAGCGCTGTACGTGTACTGCAGCAACCAAATTCCGTGATGAATGTACTAGCAGCAAATGGATTAGCCGTGTAGCTGTGTTGGCCCATTTTTAAGTTCACTAAGGTTTACTTGAATTAAACTTTTCAGAATCACATTATGGCTGTTCTTGAAAGATAAATACGTCCTATGGCAAACTACAAGGAATTGTTAACGATAAGGATCACACAAAACCCAGGGCAATGCAGTGGGTAATACTTATTCGTGTGTAACATTTTCTTAACAAAATAGGATATATTTTGTTATTTGGTTCATATACCATGTTCCTGTCTTTAAATAAGGGGTAACCGTGGCGCAGTTGGTTGAGGCACTGCGCCACAAGCCGGAAGGTCGCGGGTTCGATTACCGATTATGTCATTGGAATTTTTCATTGAAGTAATCCTTCCGGCCGCACTATGGGCCTTGGGTCGACTCATCCTCTAACGCAAATGAGTACCAGGAATAATTCCTGGGGGTAAAGGCGGACGGTGCGTAGGGCTGACAACCTTAAAACCTTCCCTTGTCGACTGTTATGAAATCTTGGAGCCTCAGACTCCTGGAACCCTCAGGGTCTGTAAAGGGATTGTTTTACTTTTTCCTTTAAATGAAACACTGTGTCAGTATTTAAAATTATGTAGGGTTAAATGTAAGGTTCAAGAACTGTAAATGTAGTTGTCATGGGTATTTAGTGACCAACAATTGAAGTAGCGATTTCCCGTGTATAATTCAAAAACATTACTATCAAAAACAATTTTCTTCCTCTCTTCACTAGAAGATGAATTTTTCTTCCTCCAGAGTTACTAGTCGTATACCTGACAAGTACGTTCCGTGCTATAATGGAACGCAGAGTTTACATGATGCAAGCGCAAAATTTCCTGCAATTTAACCCATTTTCCACCAACAGAACCGACTGCATAAGTCGAAATCCAACAACAATCATTATATTAAACGGACTATCTATAAACGAAACTATCTGCACATCTGAATTAAAACAATATTCAACATTACACATGTGTTCTGCCCTTACTAAATTTTATATCTTTAGAAAAACCATGACATTTTTATATTTACAGTGCTTTTTTTACTATGTTACCCAACAAAACATGTTCATTCAAGATTCCGCACGGGGACAAGAGTTAGTAATGTTACCACATGTATAGGTTGATTAGAGTGTACCAACAAAATACAGAAAACTTTGTTAGAGAGGGTCGCGAAATGTAAATGTTATAGATCTCGTCATTATTTTGAACCAGAATTTGATGGGGCGCTCTAGTTAACATAGTGACAATCCCCTGCGAGTTATCTGAATTACTGTCAAATCTTCGCATGCAAGTGTTTTAATGTAATAACAGGAATCATTTTTATGAAGATATCAGCTAATTAAAACTACCTATTTCTGAAATCATAAAATTTACAAAGATTTTAATTCCATAATAGTTTTTAAAAATTTGGTAATAGTGCCTTACTTTTTTTAGGGAAGCTCGAACACCCTCTAATAAATTAGGTGAAAAATTAAAAGCTTGTTAATTTTAATTAGGCTAACATCATATTATACACACAAGTGTGAGAGTTAGTCTAAATATTAATCTACTCGTTTTAAAACTACATAATACAGTCTGACATTGGTTTTATTAAAATTAATGAGCGGCATTTACGCAGCTAATGCCAAGTTAATTACAGTGTTTCTCAACACTGCAGCATAAAATATATAAGAAAGTTGGGGACTAGAATTACATAACATGTAACCGAGACAGTGGACGCTAATTCAAAATCTGATTTAACACCTTCACTGACTGTATCAGATGTTAGGTGATCCCCAGAAATTGTACGAACTTGGTGGCGATAATGACGTGCCTGCCTTCAATCAAACTCCTGACATCCAAACCACAGTCATTTAGTCAGTCAGTCATTCACTTCACAGACGCAAATCAAATTCCTGACTTCCAGGCCACAGTCAGTCAGTCAACACACAGACGTCAAATTCGTGACTTTCAGGTCAGAGTCATTCAATCAGTCAGTCACTTCACCGACGTCAATCAAATTCCTGACTTCCAGATCACAGTCTTTCAGTCAGTCACTTTACCAACATCAATCAAATTCCTGACGTCCAGGTCATAGTCATTCAATCAATCAGTCACTTCAACGACGTCAATCAAGTTCCTGACTTCCAGATCACAATCATTCAGTCAGTCAGTCACTTTACAGACGTCAATCAAATTCCTAACTTCAAGGCCACAGTCATTCAGTCAGTCATTTCACAGACCTCAATAAAATTCCTGACTTCCCGATCACAGTCATTCAGCCAGTCACTAAATAAAGCGTACTCTTTACTTTATCTGCATAGGGCAGCTCTGTGTAGTTTTAATTGGGATCTGATAGAATACAAAGCAACGTACAGGACTTGGGAATGAGGGAACAGTACATAGTACAGGTGTTGACTTCCCCTGTCTTGAATATTTTATCACAGCATGAAAGAAATTATTTTTCCACAAACATTGTTAGCCCTGTTGAAGAAAGAGCAGGACCGATACTCATGTCAGCAGCGTACGAGAACTGTAGTTTTAATCTTCATTCATTAATCTTTCAAAGCACCTCAAAAATTAAAAGCTAACTACAGAGAGAAAGTAGGTGATGGTCGGGTGTATGAAATGAAAGGGCGCCTCAACCAGTCAGAAAACGCCTCTAAATCTAAAATTAACTACGTCAATTATAAAGCCAACTATGAAGAACTGCTGAAAGGGAGGAACATATAAATAATTGCGTGGTGAATAAACAGTGGTTTACCAACAAATGTGTTGTGTGCAGAGAGTGGGTATTTTTGCAGTATGTGGAAGAAATGTCGGTGATACAATCTCAGTACAGTTGTGTGTGATGTGTTATTGAGGACGCCAAAGTAACACAGGCATTTCCCCGAACGCTTTGAGCTTTCCTTGTAAATAACCACTATACCATTTCTCAATATTGATCAAGCTATCTTCTGTGATAAGAACTTCAGATACGTAAAGACCACAGTTCCAGGAGCTGTAGTGTCACTCAACCACAAGATGAACAAAGCAGATAGCAATTTGTGTAACTGCATTTACATAACAATTTAAGAGAAAATTTGTAATAGTAAAGAAATACTTTCCATTTGGTTTTTCAGAAGTATATAGGTATGTGGGGCCGAGGTTGTCACGACTGTGACAACGAAATGTTCTGAATTCTGAGATGTGACTTCGTATTGTCTGGTAGAATACAACCCACGTGTCGGATGGTCCTCGTACCTCCATCGTCAAAAGAGATAAATTCTAGAATGGTAATTAAGACAGCAGTTTGCCGAATGGATATATGTCTAAAGTAAAGGAAGTAACTGTGAGATTACATTTTTATGACGTTTGACGCCGTATGAACTGGTAAGGAGGTGCCTATGCGTTAGAGAAACCTGCACTCTCAACATGGAGGTAAATGTTTTCTACGAAAAGTTGATCATGTTCGTTGGGGTTAAAACAAAACAAAAAAAGATGTTATCTCGGTCAACACAAATTTGTTATTTAAAAAATCAGCTACATGTTTCGTCTGTTGTTAGCAGCCATCATCAGTCCAATGCAAAAAATACAAAAAGAAATAAACAAATACAATAGCGATAGAAGGTCTCAGATATCTGACCAATATTTTAGCATAGAAAAGTTGGTATTTTTACACTGAATTTTATCCAAAAAAGCACCTTTAAACTCAAATAATTTTTAAAATAAATTAAAAAATAATTTTGCATGAGGAATGTACTATCTTAAACACCATACATGGTATAGTAGACGTGAAGTAATAACTCCACTCTCTCGCTTTACATGTCCAGTAGAGTGGCTCTAGGGCACTTTAGAATAAGAAACTAACATTTCTTTCTAATTCTTCCCAGTTATTTACACACAATCTCCAGCACATTCTGTGCGCAACAGCCAAAACCTCCAGACACAACTAACAGTTTAACGAGCCAAACACCTTGGATCTCGGCTCTAAGAAACTCAATCATCAGCTGCAAGATCCAGCTGAACTACCACCAGGGAAAATGAATCAAATTCCTGCTGTATGGGACAATGAGTGGGGCCCACAGCCGGCAAAACGTGGTGGCAGAAAGTGGAAACAATACGAATCACAATTGATGAGGAGTCGATTTCAATCAAAACGATAAAATGTAATGCTGCTTAATTTTCAATTCGCGTCTCATATCACCAAACAAAACAAATCGTAGTTACGATTATTGCGTATCGGCAGATCAATTAATGCTGCTGTTTATGAGATTACAGCCTGTTGTTATTAACTGGGGCTCAATAGCGGCTCTGAGGACGAAACTTTTCTGTTTCGGATTTAAAAGTATTACTCGTAGGCTTGCAAATTTCAACATTTTATGACACAAAATTTCTGTTACAGCTCTCCGCCATTATTATCACACCCTTCGTCTCAAGAGTTATGCTTCAGTTTATAAAATAATGGATTTTATTCCCTAAACAATTTCTATGTTTTCTTTGAATAGAGCGTATTTATAGTTAACACGCGTTAATGTTCCTTCAAATGGATCACAGAACAAAACGATATTATGCAAAATATAAATGTAGTTAATTTTTACAAATTTTATTTAAAATATCTCTCGATACGGTTATTATCTAACGAAATAGAAGAAAGAAAATGCAAGTATTTGTACCGTTTGACACATCTATTGTGACTGCGATTTCTAGCATTAAGTTTAGCGTAAATCTACTGAATTTTGTGGCTTTTCTTATTTCGAAACAAAACACTTTATATTTGCTACGAATTTAGGTATTTTTTCACAATTAGATTAATTCTTCCCTATGGATTTTATATGTCGGAACTAAGTAGCTTTAATCTGTACTTACAGCGGCACACAAATATATACGACAGTGTATAGGGAATAATGTAAAATGTGAAGGGACAAAGAGGCTATTTTATCATGCCTCTGAGAAAGGATGGTGTGAGGGATTGTACAGCAGGATGCAAGATTTCTATGCAATGAAACTTCCATGCTAAGAGACAAGACTGAAGGGCACTCTGTGTTTGGAAAATATTTGTGTTGCTGCTTGGAAATGTATTGTCACATTAGTAGTTACTGTTGACAAAACTGTGCGTAATGAGAATCATATCCATCTGTATTAAATTCAATAAACTACAATTGTCTAATTGCTTTTTCGCTGCAATCCTCTTAATGCGTAGTTAATTTTTTTATAAAAAATTTCTCTTTAACTATTCACCTTAAAATGCAATAATGAGAATAAATTACCGTTAATGAAACTTCAGGTCCATAATAAGTGCTAAATTCCTTACACAGCTAACTAATTAACAGCAGCAGTTTGTGTTATCTTTAGTTGTGAAACAAGAATTTGTTAGAGTAACCATTATTAAGTGCGACCAACATATATTGGCATAAATAGTACTGAAATTTAAAAATAATCGGATTTAAGTTCTGATCCCAGTAATATGGAGTAGAAAATATTTGTATTACAACCTTCAATAAAATACGAAAATGTTGCATTAACTAACTTGTAATATGACCATTTTTTCAGGTCTTTTGTTTTCAGCACCTTTTCTCCTCACTGAAGTAACAACTTCTGTGAATAACTAAAAAGTCGTTCAGCCAAAACACAACAATATATTCAATAATGTAAAGTTTACTTCATGTTTCGGTTACAAGTAACCATTATCAGGCAGACATTTCTGTGAATGCACCAGCCCCAACTAGTTTGCACATTGATACCTCGCATCCGTAACAACACACTGTAGTTGCATTTCTGATGAGGCTAAGAATTCAATGAATTATTCTGTACCACAATATGTTTGCTAGAATATGCAGTTTTAATATTATCATGAGACAAAAAATGCATTGAAATAATACAATACGAAACTTTTAAATTATTAGTTACATTACCGTGCGTCAGATTTCGAAGTACAGTCCTCCTGTGTAGAGATCTTAGAGCCCCCACTGTAAAAAGACCAAACGTTTGATTGACAGAATTATAACAAACACACATCGTGCTATGAACGATTTACCAATGAACCTTTCGCGTTATCTACCTCTTTAAAAACGTACAATATGTGAAACCTGCGGGAAATCTATTGCATTAAAATTAAAATGTGTTCCTTAACGTGCTTCGGTGATGACTCGCCGAAAAATTATGATTCTTTATATTCTTTGTTAACTCTTCTCTTACTGAAGAGAAAAGATGGCAACAATGTTCACCGCGCCCTTAGTACTGGCACAGTAGTAGCAGGTGGGCTGCTGCCAAGCTAGTGCCTGTCGTCATTTGAATAAACGTCTGCAAGCAGGAGTGGTCTATAGATTCTTATTTAATTTTTTAAACTTCATAGAAGTTGCAAAAAGGAAGTTTTTTTTATAACTTTAGAATCTTGAAATTTAATGCGTCAGTAAAATAGGGACCTATCTCGTTACCTTAATTTGTAGTACACAAACAAATATTGGCGAAGTCTGGCAAATAGCGAAAATGAAGATAAAACTGCAGTAGTAGCAGCAGCAAGAGTAGCCACAGACAAACTAGCAGACCCTCAGTCCACTATACAGGAAACGTACGGACTGAGGGTATTTGAAACAACTGCTGAGAGAAATTAAGGCTCAAGTCTTTAGGCATGCGACAATCTGCTTCGGGTCTGTAGTTACCGACTATTGGGAGGACCAAATTGACTCTATCTTCAGAATCAAGCTGTTTTAAACAATAAGACTGGCTCAGGCCTCGTAAGACCAAAAAATACAGCGTCACCATAAAAATATTGAATGATAAACAGCTTTGCCGTGGGAGCTTTATGTCTCGAAGAGCAGAGAATAAAACCTGTATTCACTTGCTCAGTGGCAGAAGACGGGAAAAATTATATAATCGATATAAATTCCGATGAAATTTAAAAGGAAAATTTTGGCAGATTCTATCCGTAATTATGATCTCCATATTTACACCTTCCAGTCAGCCATACATTCATCATAGCCCCAGAGATATACTAGGAAATCACAAATCCGCTGAATTTGGTCGCCATGAACTTCAAACGTAAATCGATATAATACAGATGCTAGAACCTACTCACAATATTACCGCTAAATTCAACGCTACACTACAAAGGAAGCGTCGGTACTTCTCGACAGCATCATAGTTTTCGGCAGGCACTGTCACTCGGGACACGAAACCTTATGTATAAGAATAACTTATTATATGGGTACAGAAAAACAACAGAAATTCATCCCTTTGCCTATGTGTGCATTTTTTGTTGTATTCAAGGAATATTATTATGGCAATCAAATCTCAATTGATAGAAAATGTAACACGTTTAGAGAAATAAGAAATTTGCACAAAATAGTAGTCCGTAAGCTTCAAGGGCAGACCGTGGGCCTAAATATATTGGGATAAAACACGATCAAATTGATTTCTTTTGGACAATCGATCACGATATGGATTCAGCGCTGTATTTTTACACTTGTGTTACTGGGGTCAACGTTTCACATTTCATTTGTTATTTATGTGTAACACTGTATGAGTTTCTCGAAGTAAAACGGAACACATGATGTGGAGATCACGTCCCTCTGTCCGTCGGAGCTACAGTCAGCGGTTAAATAGGTTGCCGAATATTCGTAAATTTTCAGTAGAGAAGCTCCTTGCGAAACGTGTAGAACATGTGTGAGTTTTGTGAAAAGTGGTGAATTTGAGCGAAATTCAGTATAGATGATTTTTCTACACTTTAGTTTGCCCTTAAATTTTTACATATTTCGTATGCTGTGGGTCACATTTTTACAGCAGGCGTGTAAAAATGAATTAAGATATTTTTAATTTAACAGATATTGGCATAATGAAGGCCAGATTTTACTTGGGAGAGCAAATAAGATTATATCAGTACTTCTAACTCATTTTCCCATTTTGGGAAAATGCGGTAAAGATATCTGTATGTAACGATATATACCGTTTGCCATCTTCATGAAAATTCGCTCAAGGAAGACTATACTAAAGCGCATTAATGAGTTCACATCGACTGTCGTTCAGTTAAACTCTACATCATTTCGAAAGTAAAGGATGCCTTGATAAAATCGCTGCTACTGCGTCACTTCCTACAACACGTACAGTCTTGTTTGTTTGTTTTAACGTTCTAATAGTGCAACAAATGATCAAACAGGACGCATATCTTATGACCAGGTGGAAATTCTGCAGAAGAACTCTTTTAAATGGATCACTTGAAATACAGAAAACGAAGCACGAATCGTGTCAAATCTATCAAAACAAAACTACTTGTTTCCCCAAACTACAAGTTATGCTTATTTCTCATTTCCTGTCACATTTCCTGCTCACACGTCTCCTCCTGACGCAGTCATCGTAAGTGATTTCAGAAATAATTTGTGTAACTTCGTGTCGCATTTGAAAATGAAAATTAACTTACTAACCGACTAAGTTACAACAAACATTATCACCTGTACAAACCACCCTATACGGCGATATTAGCTGTTTCTCCCCGTGGGCTATATTGCCTATTATATCGAAAGCTGCTCGCTTACTGTCATATAGTCTTGAAGAAAAGAAAATCTTACCATTCTTATTCCGCATCATTAGAACGCCTTTCAACACACGGAACTTGTTTCTTTATATATGTGTTAAACACTTCGGGATGGCAAACATTAAACATAGAACTTGATTCCAGGGGCAATGTTGCCTTTAGTTTAACAACACGATGTTAATTCTATATAAACGTCTATAAGTCCTCTTCAAGAACACCAAGTATTCTATTGTATATACAGATGCTAATGTAACCCCACTAATGGAAGTTGAACAGAACATTACTTCTTAGAAGCACGAAAAAATGTGTGAAAGTATTTTTCTGCCTAGTGTTTTCCGATGTACAAAACAGCATTATTTTGCTGAAGGTTCCAAGACTTCTCCCACTATTCCATTCGGTATGGGCAGTATTAAGATGAAGAAGGGTATGGAGTATTAATGGAATGGTACTGACAGGGAAAAGACGCCTGAAAATAGAAAGACTTATCCTAGTACCATTTTATACCACAGAAAACATGGACTATCCCATCTTCGAAACTGGGTCTCTGCTTTAAAAAGCCGGATTCTAGTCTCGTGTTTCATGTAATATATATCTGAAAACATTTCCTATAACACAGTAAACTAATAAGGGTCTGCACTACATGTACCAATTTGTTCTTACAGGGAAATAACGGGTCTTTATGTGAGAATGACATGAAACACACAAATACAGTTTGTGGGAAAAGGCAGAGTTGGCTTATTTGTAAAATGAATAGTACATGCATTTGTAATTGTTCTGTGCACCGATTACGGATCATCACACATTGTCAGCAAATGTGCAGAGATCACTGTCTTGTCCGTTATGAGGCTAAGAGGAGTAGAGAAATGGATTTTGTCTGTTCTCTTCGTTCAACTGAAATTATGTTGGCACATTGAATTGTAAAGCGAAAGCAGTCTAAGTTTGACTTTTGAGAGCGTCAAGTTCAAATATCGGCAGAGTCATCGTCTCTTATCTCTTGAAAACATGTTGAAACACTCAGCTCCCTGCACCGTTCAACTCTTCATGTCTACTTAAGAAACTAATCTAGCGCAGTCATCTAATTGAAATTGTTTTAACTGAAATAAATGAAGGCGGTCAAGTGGTTAACTCGCATGTTTCTTATTGGAAAGCTGCTGGATCTAAATCCTGAGGTCGGCTATCCTGATTTCTTTCGCGGTTTTCCTTAAACTCTGCAGAGCAGATGCACAGCCTTGTCTGAAATTTCACGCAGGGCAAGGCGGCTGGCTCCCTTCCACGACATCTCTACTTCATTATTTACTGATCATCTTAACATTTGGCACTAGAATCTGACTTCTTAGATCGTCTTTAAATAATCTATAAAAAGAAGTTATGATTAAATTAGAAGCCAAAATACATCTCAAAAGACAATAATAAAATTATTTGTTTCAGTCAAATACAACAATGTTTTATTATTTATTTTAACTTATTGGTTATTAATTTCTGTCATTAGACCATAATCAGGCCCGATGATGATCTAACGACAGAAACATGTCGCCAATAAGTTAAATAATAACATATTGTTTTGTTTGACTGAAACAAATTCATTATTATCTTTCAAATCTGTAACTCAAAGGGACGTCCTCTAAAAACTCCGTGGCTTTAGTCCGCACGCGAACTATACCGACAGAGCGGCCGCCGCCGGTCGGCGAAGTTAGTGCCAACTTTTTCGGATAGAGGGGTGTCACGTGGTCAGCGCAACGGGTCCCCACAGCCGTTAATCTC
>Ga0123354_10007208_pt1 | contig 16677 bp, 4 predicted proteins | sample TergutLab28metaG_2_FD_97872 | JGI IMG/M metagenome (GOLD analysis project Ga0123354, IMG submission 97872) | Labiotermes labralis P4 segment gut microbial communities from Petit-Saut dam, French Guiana - Lab288 P4 | ecosystem: Host-associated > Arthropoda: Insects > Digestive system > Gut ...
ACCTGTCTACGGACCACCACCGAAACCTGTTTACGGCCCCCCACCGAAACCTGTTTACGGCCCCCCACCGAAACCTGTTTACGGCCCCCCACCGAAACCTGTCTACGGCCCCCCACCGAAACCTGTCTACGGCCCACCACCCAAACCTGTCTACGGCTCTCCACCCAAATCTGTGTATGGCCCGCCACCTAAACCTGTCTACGGGCCGCCACCCAAACCTGTCTATGCTCCACCACCCAAACCGAAACCTGTTTATGGACCTCCTAAGTCACCTTCTACGTCTTATGGCCCACCACCTCTACCACCCTCGTCTTCGTATGGTGCACCACATACTCCCAGTGGTTCATATGGGCCGCCGCCAGGAGTCGGGGCACCACCAACGCCGCCAGAAATCAAGTACGACGGATGGCAACCAATACCTGGTCTGGTATCCAAGCATCCAAGTGACTCTTACGGTCCACCACCTAGTGGAAGCGCTGCATCCGGTCCCCCACGTGAGGAATACGGTCCTCCGCCCCTTCCTCCAAGTGATTCCTACGGCCCCCCACCAAGCGACGAATACGGACCCCCACCACAACCAAGTAACTCATATTCTGCTCCTGCTGGAAGACCACCTAGTGACGAGTATGGACCACCGCCACCACTTGGAAGGCAACCACGGCCACCGAGCATCTCTTATGGTGCACCTAGTGATTCTTATGGACCACCAAACGCCGGAGGACCGTCACTTCCTCCAAGTACTTCGTATGGTGTTCCACAAGGCGGGGGATCTGTGGGACATCCACCGATACCATCTGGAGATTATGGAGCACCTCCGGTGGGAGGTCTTGGTCCTCCACCTCCTCCAGACAGCAGTTACGTGGCACCTAGCGGTGGATCAGCTCACCAGCCAAGTAACCAATATGGAGCACCACTTCCCACACAGAGTGGCGAGCATATACTTCCAGGTCAACCGAGTGGACAATACGGAGCCCCACCAATTGCCCCTTCTGCCCCATCACCAAGCAACGAATACGGTGCTCCTCCACCTTCTGGCGCGGGAGTAGTAATAACCAAAAGCCAAAGTTTCGAACTCAACGTTCCAGGAATTTCTGCCACCCACACTCAAATTATGCCCAAAGAGCCTGTGAAGTTCCGAGATCCTGTGCCGGTGGGACTGATCTCATCGATCGGGGAAACTGTAGCCAATCACAACGCTTTTGGTGTCAGTCGTCCAAAAGGCCCAACATATTTGCCTCCTCCTGTTCCGGATCCAGCAAACGCTCACGGTGATTCAGGCTCACCTCCCATTATATATGGGTCCCCACAAGCTGCCGCACCCATTTCCTTCGGGCCCAGTTCCTCTTCTCATCTCGGTCTAGCCCCACCTCCTGCCCCAGGCGGTTTCTCAAGTTATTCGTCTGGTGGTTCGCAGACAGTAGCTTTGTTTGGAAGGGTGCCTCTTGACACATATGGAGCTCCGAATTCTCATTCATCACACGGCCACAATTGTGGAGCGACAAGTTTTGTTCCATCAAGTGGTTTTGGTTCTCAGTCACCTTCACCTTCAGCGTACAGCTCCTCGTTTCGCTCGAGCATCAGTGGAGAAATCTCTAATAATCCTTCAGCGCCTTCCCAGTCTTACAGTGCACCAAATGGCATTTACCAGCCATCAGCACCTTCTAACTTGTACGGTGTTCCGCCAGCGCCCCCAATTGTATACGGTTCCCCTGACCAGACGGCTCTGCAGACTTCAACTAATGACGAGACATCGTCTGATAACAATGGCGGGATAAGCACGGGGTCTAAAGCAACAGTCGGAAATGCTGTTGCGGAAGCTCTGACCAGTAATGGTTTGCCTTTAGATCTGGATACAATATTTCAGTCACAACAAAACGCTGTATCTTCACAGGCCTCTGCTATAGGCCACGAAGAGCTGAGAACTCAAAATGGAGTTCGTGATATTTCAGTCCAAGGTTCTCAAGGTAGATACACGCTTCAGATACAGCCAGCGAGTGGTGTTGGAGGTACAGGTTCGGCTGGAGACATTCCACACGAGGAAGTACTCTCAAATGGACTTCTTCAGGATATTTTGGCCGCCATAGAACAACAGTCTTCTCAACAGACGTCACAGTACGGTTCATCCAATGACCTTCATCATGCGTCATCAGGGTCTCTTGTTCAGTACCATTCCCCACCAGAACTGGAAGGAGAAGGATCTGCGACCAAAGAAGTATCGGTCACTCCCCCTTCGGACACCGAATTAGAGTTGAACTCGATAGTAAATTCTACGCAAGACCCGGAAAGGCGAGATTCCCCTCGTTCACTACCTTTTCCTTTGAAGGATAATAAAATAGCTTTATATTTCAGACCGAACACTTACAACCAGTCTACACTCTTTACAGAAACTCCGTCAAATTCAACAGGTGGTGACAGTACTGCGTCAGTAGATAATGAATCACGGGTCTCAAATGTTGAGGAACACACTGAACAGTTTGGAAGCATTGTGGCCTTCAGTGATCCTCATTCTAATTATGTGTATGGTAATTTGACAGCAGCTGTTCAGGCCACTTCAAGTATTCCTATAAATCTGGGCACGACTACTCCAAGCTCAGCCACATGAAATACTGTCACTGTCTCTTGATCATAACATATTTAGTACCTTCCAGATTTTGATCAAATACTTTATTGAAATAGCAGTTATCTAAAAGCTGTTGTTTACAATATGGGAAGACATTTTGTGATTCCTTATTTATTGATAAAAGCTTTAATTTGGACTCATTTTAATACTGTATTTGATCATAAAATTTACTTGGTTACCTGCCAACTGTCGGACGTTCTATTCAGGAGTTCAGACAAGCACGTATGTTGAAAAGTCATTATGCCAAAGTCATTGAAGCGCACAAATATAATGGCAGGATTTTTTTACGATCACAGCATGACAGACACTAGTTTTGTGGTTGAAACACTGGTGTGTTGAGGTGTAGAAGTGTGGAAGACCATTGTCTTTGAAGGCTGCTAACGTTGTCTTGGGACTGAATTCAGTATCCTAATTGAACAGGAGTGCCACTTTTTTTCCCCCACAAAACCATGGTTTGTTCCGTCCTCATAATGAGTGGCATAGTCTGATTTTAAATTTACAGCCCATGGAGCAGGGTTGGACAACGTACGAGGCAAATTAAAAAAAAAACAGATACGCAGAAATAAAGCTTTGACTTCAATGAAATGTTTTTGGTTATCTGCTTCAGGTACTCTTCTTATTCCCTAAAGTATAAGTGCAACCAGGCATATCGAATTGTGATGGAGCACACTGCAGTGTCAGATTAATTTGGCTTGAGTGCAGCAATCAGGTATCCGGGTTAATTCAGTGTATGTCGGCGTGCAGACATACATACATACGTACATACATACATACATACATACATACATACATACATACTTACACGATGCAGATATCTGACAGCTTCTGTCTCTGGCGAGGTACTCTGAACAGAGGATACTTCGAAATAGATTCATCCACTTTCCCAGTAAAATTTTTACATGTAGCTCCCGAGTGCAGTAGATCACTCGTACTCATTTTTATATTTAGTGGTGTTCGACTACAGAAGGTAAAGTAGGCGACAGTTCTATAATTACCACTGTGCTATAAACAACTTCAACGATTCAATCTCTTATCCGAGATGTACCCAGTTAGGGACTTTATATTTTCTTATTCGGCGTCTTTCTTCCCATGTGAGGCTTGTGTAGCTATTTTGCAGAATGTTCTTAATATCTTAATTCGGATACAACATATCTGACATATGTTCGATCTATCGCAAACTTCAGAAACTACCTGTCTGATCACAATTATTGGTGACCGGTGGAAACTGTAGGAAGTAAGAAATGATATCATGTTGTACCGATCTGCCTGTGACAGACCCGTGAAGACCTGTGTCCGCCTCTCTTTAGTTCTGGACATAAGAAATCTGTTATTTATTACGCCTCCCTTCTAGGCTTACCCTTATATTAATTTTTTAAACCGCAAATCACTTCTCACTGCGTCTTGAACTCTCATATTTTTCTGTAGCATCTCTCCAAGTTCATGGAAATCACTTCTTTATAAAAAAAAGTTTCATTTCTATATATGCCCAACATTATGAAATGTAATTTGGACTGTCCTGCTCATATTTCGACCTCCCTCTCTCTAAACACCCCGTTCCACCGCCCATCTATTTTATTACGCTCGTGGATCGTAGGCTGTTTACGCTACATGCCAAATAGCTAATACGTTTTTGTTTCCTTTTCAATAGGCCTGTGTTGCACAAAAGTTTGCACTTCTACTGTTTTGACAACATTTTTATATTCTGTACGGATTGTGTCTAGTAACGATCAGCATGAAACAATATTGCGAATGGAGGAAAAGCCCCACATATTCTTGACCTTGGCACTAGACATACAGATGCTTTACTATTCCAGATTTTTAGCCGCAAGAAAATGACTCTCAGTAAACAGTTTTCTTTAGGTTCGGTGGGTCCTGCTGTCGGTCAGGACCGTGAAGGTGAAAAGGGAAATTCATGTCTGTGACGGGAAATGAACGAAGGTAATTCGTCCCCCCCCCCCCCAAACCGGCCACTTTTATGCCTCCATTGATGTTGAGTGTATATGGAACGAAGTAAAATAAAATGCGCCTCTAACGGAATCCCCCCCCCAACCGAAAGACCCTTTTCCCCATTTCTGACAGTTTGTGTTTAACGCCGATATGACCAGGTACTTCTAAATAAAACGCACACTTCACAGTAGTTAGGTGTAGGATTCAATTTCGAAATCATAAATCCGTGCTGCACCACGCTGTTGCTAAAGACTGAGCGTCGGCGTTTTTAGTTCGCCTTCCTTATTTATGTAGCTGTGCCCAAATTTTGGCGATTATCATATTTAATGTTGTAAATATCGAAGCAGATTTTCCCCCCATCACATTATTGTTCCTTTGAGTGTTATATACAAATTTTGCATTATCTATATAACTTTACACTTGTCTTGGTTCTGTATGTTCTGACCAGGGTTTCACACATTTTCCAGCATTTTCACCTGAAAATTGTAGGCGCTAAATCTGTGGCATGAGGCGAGTTACAGACTAAGGACCCGCAAATTTTAGGCTTCACCTTACAAGATTTAGTTGCTCGGGATATGTGCGCCTCTGGTTACGGGCCTGAGATAGCTACAGATTTCCATTTAACTTACTTTTCGTTGTAAATATATCTTATTGTACTTTTTTTTTTTACAAGTGATGAACTGGCTTGGTGTCAGTTTTCTTTCTTGTGATACGCTTAAATTCCGCCTGTTTGTACTAACTTTGGGATTCGAAGTTATATTTGAAGCTTCTGTGCGAATATCGTGTTCAGTTTTCACTTTAGTGCTTCTGAAGGAAAAATCTGTCTACGAAGTTACCCTAGAGCTATACGAGGAGCAAAGTTCTGTCTGGCTATAGACAGGATGCGTCTTGATGTTACTGTGCTTGTTTGACGACGCGTTGTGTTCTCTGGAGAACGTTCGCGGTGAAAAGGGGTAAAATATTTCGTACGTGGTGTGAAGTGAAATTGTTGAGGACAGTGTGCTTGTCTGCGAAAGAGAAAGGAACATGACGATGTATAATTTGTTATAAAGAAGAGCTACGTAATTTGTACTGGGTAAGTGGATGTTGGGATGAATAAATCAGGGAGAATGAGGTGGTCACGATATGCAGCACGCACGTGGGAATTAGAAACTCTTAGCAAGTTTCAGTCAGGAAATCTCAAGATGTAGGGTGGGAGACCTAAGGCTAAATTTGGGCACGATTAGAACTAGTCCTGGAGAAACTGCGGTGTAAAAATGGGCACTGGATTCATCTGTCTCGGGGTATGTGGCAAAAGATACATGTATGGAGTCTCTGTTTTCCTAATAACGAGAAATGTAAATGCTGAGTAACTATCAACTTGTACACAATGACCCTGCTCCGTGGTGCCAGATAATGAAAGTGTTAAGGACTCATATTTTTCTTATATCAGCGCTGTGGGTTGGCTCCTACGATAGCCATTCTGTATCTCTGGCAAAGCCTGGGATCTAACAACCATAAACAAAGCAAACAGTTGTTTGTATCTTGCTTTGGTCTTCAGTATTTGTGACAGGAAACAGTATAGGTTTCTGACCATTCCCTAGTGTTCCGGGAGGAATATAATTCATGCCTTGTTTTCCTTCATTTCCTCTTTTGTTTTCTCCGCAGCGCGTGCCCTGTTCCGTCCCAAAGGATGTGATATATTATTAGACGATAAGTTACTAAGGAGATGCTGCCGTGACCATCCATGCATTTCAACAGAAATACCAACAAGACTGTATCAAGTCAAGATATCGTAATATTTTTGTACTTTTATTGCTGTGTGCCAACATATTCGATAGAACTACTTTTGTATGTAATTTATAGTGCAAACAGCCGTCTTACTTACTTACTCACTTACTTATTTACTTACTTACCTACTTACTTACTTATACTCAGCGACTTAAGCGACAGAGTGTAAGAGCGGCATATAAGCATGTTTCATTCTGATCTGTCGTACTCACAAAATTATGACCATTATTTTACAATGCTAATTGTAACATATCACTCATCATAATCTATCCAGTTGGGGGGGGGGGTGAACCTGTCACAGACTGAACCTCTGTGGAGGCTTAAGTGTTTGGAATGAAGACTCCAGAGGAAATGATTGCTGGAACTGAATAATCTGAGAAAAAGGGGGTGTACTCCCCTTTCGTCCTTCGGTTACTTTACCGATACCTGATAATTGAGCCATAGTTTATACAGTGGGGTAGCATGAAGGCCATAGGTTGTATGGCGCGACAAATATTTGTATGATTTTCAGTGATGGATAACTCATACCTTGGAAGGAATCGTGGGAGTTTTTTTTTAAGATAGGTATAAATCTGGGGATGTATTAACCCGTTGGATAAATGTCATAAGTTTGTAGAAGACCCATTACTTTGATTCAAGCGGAAATAAGCAGTCTATTTGAGGGTACTATTTCAGCATTTGCTTGGGGGTAAAAAGGTGAACCGCTGACAGTTTTAGAATGTCTGATCTCTGGCTATATATTCGAACCTGGGGTGTGTAATTTCAGTTAACACTCGACGGCGCTGAGTGGTGTTACCATAAACTGACTTCCTTGACTTATATGACTTTAGTTACGTTAGTAAGGCGAGATGGGCGCAGAAAGTGCATGTAGGCCTGACTGCATATTCGTCGTGACTTTCATTACGTTTTGTGATAGAGACCGTGCGTGGTCGACATTGTAGTGCAGCAGGTTTAGTTGTCGCCAAGGTAGGTGCTCCCTTATCTAAACATTCAGCGAAGGTAGGGTTGTGTAAGGGGGAGTAGGGGTAAAGCGCCATATATTCTTAACCTTAATGCCTCGTGCTAGATGATGTGACTGGTTAAATGTATGTGCCGGTAACTTCAGCCTCGGGGAACAGGTAACTCCATTTGACTCATAATTGATAGGATGTGATGGTACAGAGAATTCTCGTGAATAATAATAGAAGTGTAGTTACGACCGTTGAGGTTGTAGCTCTTCGCTTTACCGACTGAGTTACTGTATCCTTGCAATTAGAACATGCAGATTGCAAATCAAATGTATGCCACTCTTACCCTTAGCTTTTTATATTATGTGTGTGTGTTTGTGTGTTTGTGTGTGAAGAATGTACATTGTGTAAAACGTTTCTTTCGCGACACCAACAAATGCACCTTTGATATATACAGTTACCTTCTTGTGTCGCTCCTTCGGTCTCATTTGTGTCATCCTCATGGAGCTCAACACCTAGATTTGAAACTAACTAAAATACAATAAATTACAAACGTAATTCATTTCACATTACAATATTCTTGCAGCTAACTTAACCCTGTGGGTTTCATAAACTGCGATTAAAATTGTATTTTAACAATATAATACATTAAAACAATAAAACAGGAGTATTTCTTAGGGCAGTTTCGCTAGATCTGGTTAACAAATTGTGTGTTCCTGTGTTGCTTTTTTTTCGTCGTACAAAAACATCTAATTTATCTTCTATCAGGTATGTATCTTTTCACTGTAGATGTTTTGACACAGTACTAACTACACATCACACACTGACACGATCCATAAGGGATAGAAGACAAAGTAGATGTTTTTGTACCAAAAAAACTAAAACATAACAACATAGAACTTTTTAACAACATCCAATGCAGACGCCTTAAAAATGTTACGGTTTTATTGCTTTAATATATTATGTTTTTAAAAATGCTACTTTAGTCGCAGTTTATGAAACCCACACGGTTTACGTAGCTGCAAGAATATTGTGATGTAATATGAATTACTTTTGTACTCTACTGTATTTCAGTACGTGTCAAATCGTGGTGTAGAGCTGTGAGGATGGCGTAAATGACGTCGAAACATGTAGGAGCGATGTAAGACCGTAACTGTGTGTATCCAAGGTGCATTTGTTGGTGTCGTGAATGAACAGTTTAATTCAATCAAAAAGCATGGAATAAATAATGTCAAAATAGTACATTGTATCAATTACTAAGAAAAATTATGTTGTAAATAAACACTTGTATATTTTTATAAATAAATGCGTGTATTTACTTTTCCTTTATCACTGTGAATAATACAGCTGAAGTGGCAGACATTGCATTATAATTTATAGATGTGACGTAATTGATGTTTGGAAGCTGAGTTCTTGCGTTGGTTAGAATTCACTGTCACTCACATTGGTTGCAGATGCAGTAACCAAAATGTCCAGGCCTGTACCGACGATATAGACGTGTTTTGAAAGTTCTTCATTTGCCACTTTGCATACCGCATAGAATTATAAATTATTTCTCCTTGTATTGTTTTAAATATTCTGAATGTAATAGGTAGGTTAAAACGAAAGTTGTAGATTTTAAAGTTCGATTTTTGCAATATTTTCGTTACTGTAAGTCACACATCATCCATTTTGCTGCTTTTAAAAAACGATTTTTGTTTGGGCTTCTTATAAAGTACATGTTTCCACGTGGACTGTAAAACCAGATCTTATGTGTTTGGTAATTAAGGAGATGAGACATGCAAGAAAAAACGGACGGACAATTCGTGTCTGAAATTGTTTTAGTGGTGCGAATTTCCTATAAAATGCGTATGACTGTGGTCGTAAAGTAATGAAATAGCCATGATTGAATTAATTGTGCGCTGTACTTGTCAGTGATTGTCACCAAATGTTCTTCTGGAGATCAAATAAGGAATATATTGCGCGGCGTGGCTGAAGAAAGCAACGTATAAAATATTTATGTGGAAAATGCCAAACGATGTGCCTACTTCGAAGTCTCATACAAACGTGAATCTTACGATGATGTAAATAATTTAGCTGTGACCTTGTTGAAGTAGCTGTTAGTAAGTTTCCGTGATTATCTTACGGGATTTTATAAATGCAACAAATTTCTTGACTAGTTTATCAATTTATGAATGGGCATTGGAATGTATGCATTTTTCGTACTGAATACGTAAAATAAAAAACCTTCCATTGGGGCCGATGCATAGAGAAAAAGTATATATTTAATTATTTTTAGGATTGGAAGTTGTAAATGTTCCTTTAGTTCACACATGCAATATGAAATATACTTATAATCCTAAGCTTATAAAATTATAAAAATTATAAAATTCTGAATAATAGTCAGTAGATGCGGTTCGCCCCTACTGACGCATAGACAAGGAAATTAATGAGTAGGGAATTAAATAATTCTGACCGATATGATTGCGACTTTATAAGGTTCCAATCGAAGTTTCGTAAATTGCTCGTTGTGCAAATACATTGATAGGTCGGTGTCACGAATCACTAACATGCACAATGTCTGTGATAGGAATTTTGTGATGATGAGTATGTTGGGAATGAAGTGAGTAGCATTTTGCGCCGTCTGAAATCTCAGTGTGATTCCATGTTGAACAACAAACTGTGATAGATAACGAAACTGTTGAGACAGGTGCAATTGTAGAATTCGTGTTTGTGAAATGACTGCAGTACAGATCGTCCTACAATTAGGGTCTGTAGAAAATGTCTTACCGGTTTTACAGTTCAGATTCATCGACTTTGCCCGGTAAAGGGAAGTGCTAAAATCAGACGAAGAGTATTGGCAGTGATAAAATTAGTTTGTTAATCGTGTTATTAATTATTAGTGATGATATATCCATGAAATCTAAAAGGAAACTTAATTAAACCGTGATGGTGGTAAGTTACGATATTTCGCGTTCCAAAGGCAGAGGTACACGGCGTCACATTCCGGAAGTCCATAAACTCTTCCTTTATTGTCACGAGGACCTCAAATATCGCAGTTACGGTTAGCTGTGTTGTAAAATTACAGCGTTTTTCTGGAGTAACTAAGGAAAATCACGAACATGAGGCACGTTTGTGATGTGATTGGAACTCGGTGCCTTTAAAAGACGAAGCTCAGACACTAATCACTGCACGTTTTGTTACTGACATTTAATAACGCGGTAATTGTAAAAGAGAAGAAGTCGTGCGCGCACAAAATGGGATCGTGATGTGATGAATGGTTGGAGGGGTTTCAGGTTTCTGCGCAAGTTTCTGCTGATCCGACAGTTGAGTTGAGATTGTCTGAAATAAAGTGAAATGCCAACTTGATGCAACTAGGTAATTTTATTAATGTATTCTTAGCTCGACAGGTTTCGGGTACATACGCCCATCATCAGGAGCATTAGATGTTGAGTTGCAGCATATGGTTTTCTGCACCGAGTTTTTGGATGGGTGGTGGTCTCGACAGCCGCTGTGTAGGTTGTGTGTACGGTGCGGATGGACCATCCGCACCGTACACACAACCTACACAGCGGCTGTCGAGACCACCACCCATCCAAAAACTCGGTGCAGAAAACCATATGCTGCAACTCAACATCTAATGCTCCTGATGATGGGTGTATGCGCCCGAAACATGTCGAGCTAAGAATAAAAAAGGTAAAGCAGTCCCATTACAGGCCTGGACAGACCCAGAGGGTTCTTGGGAAGTTAAGGTTCCCAGATTTCGTGATAACGGCACAGGATGGTGGTAGGTTGTCAGCCTTACGCACCGGCCGCATTTACCCCCAGGAAATACGCCTGGTACTCATTTATGTTAGAGGCGGATTCTACCTCAGGGCCATAGTGCGATGGGAAGGATTTTATGTCAATGAAAAATCCACTGACACCAGCTGGGCTCGAACCAGCGACGTTCTGATTTGTAGCACAGCACCGAGCTAAGAATACATCAATAAAATTACCTAGTTGCATGAAGCTGGCATTTCACTTTATTTCATGAGGAAGATGCACGATCAAACAACACTCAAATTGAGACTGTCTGTCTATGGTGCTGGGGTGAACGGAGCACACCAAACCAAACGTGAGACAAATGCACTGTTATTGTGACAGACTACATTCAGGTGTGTGACAACGAAGTGTTGAGGAGCGCATTGAGACCAACGATAAAGGAAGCAGGCAACAGGAGTTTGAAAACAGTTATACAGTGAGGAGCTTTGTAACTGATACTCTTCACCAAATGTTTGTAGGACGATTAACCCTTTGAAGCACGAAGCTTGTCTACGCATTGTGTAACAAATTGGGAAATGTGTGCATGGCGTAACAGTTCCGGTTCTTTCTCTGTGTTATTGCACCGATATTTTCTATCTGTGAATTAAAACTTTTCATGCGATCTTCCTAGCAACACGAAACTGACGATTTGAAACAATGAGTACTAATAAGTGTATTTTAAACATGCTTTTCTACTGTTTCCACAAAAAGTGTCTGGGCCGAAATCATGCTAACTTTAAAAAAAAATTGAACGAAAATAAATGTGTATGCAAGTCATTCACACTGGGTTGAAGTATGAAAAATATGCTTTTATGATTTTAGTTATGAACAGAGTAAGGAGGGAGGGGAGCTTGACTGGATTGATCTGGCTCCGGACAGGAACAGATGGGCTTTTTTGAACACGGTTGTGAAACTTCGTGTTTCGTAAAATGCGTGCAATTTCTTGATTAGCTTAGGAACTGTAATCCTCTCAAGAAGGATTCAGGTTGGTTAGGTAGTTAGTTATTATACTTATCAAATGGCTACCACTTCGATGAGTCCCACTGCATGGCTTAAAGCGTCCGTTTTCTTCTTCTTCTTCTTCTTCTTCTTCTTCTTCTCCTCCTCCTCCTCCTTCTTCTCCTTCTTCATCATCATCATCTCCTTCTTCTTCCTAAATACCACTACAGTCCAATTCGGACCTTCGCCTCCTTGTGGACTTCTTCCAGTCAAATCTGTTTTTTGATCTCTGTCCAGTTTTTAATTTTTAATTTATTAATATCTGTGTACACAGTTCCGCCATCTGTCGTTTGGTCGTCGACCTTCTTCCTACCACACAGATATATAAACAAAACTGAAGTTTCGTATTGATATATGTTATCCCCGTTGTGTCAGTATAATATGCAACAATAATATATACAGTGCGTCAGTAAAGGGTTGTGTATTGACGAATCGTATCTTTGTTGTTGCATAAAACTAAAGCGACTTAAACCGGTTTATCTTTGTATCGTGCATTTTGATATATATAAAGTTCATACACCAACAAATGCGCTCTTTTTTAAACTTGATAAAGTTTTAAAATTCACATTAAAAATCACGTCAAATTACTCCTACATGCTTCGGTCTTTAAGCACGACCATCATCAGGGAGCCTTCTTTAGAGCCTAGCTAAAGTTATAATAGATTAAATTTCGGTAAAAACTACGTCATTGTATGTTATGCGGTGGTGTGGCAGCATGTCAGGTGTATGGTGTGTGTACTGTGCGCTGTGTTGAGTGTGACTGTATGGTGTGTGTACTGTGCGCTGTATTGAGTGCGACGCATGTGATTTCAACTTACGATAGATCTGAATAATTTTTTTATCCGCACATGGCAGGCTGTGTATGCTGTGTTAATTTTTTTAGCATCTACATGGAAAATATAGGCGTCCTTTTTTGTTTAAAAATCTCGAAACCATAAGATTTGTTTAAAAGCTGTATTTGATATAAAATATATGCTATATGCTCCTCTACGACATCTCCTGGAAACGCGTTTCGCTCCTGTAATTAGGTCTTTAGATAGTCCGTCAATGTGTGCCAAGATACGTGTGTAGGTCTTCATGTAAGTGTTGCTTGAGACTGTCCGAGCCAAGTAAACATCAATGTGGCTAGACGGTTGTTCATACATTTCTCCAGCGCCGAATTTTACTGAGGGCTGAGTAGGTGGTTCACGTGTTGTTACGTGCCTACAGACGGACGGACGGAATGGTTTTAATCGGCATCCTGCATGGACCTGAACGTACCCAAAATTAAATTATTGCCTAACACTTTGTCTCCCCCCCCCCAAAAAAAACCAAACTGTGAATATTGTTCAGTTAAATAATAGCAGTTTGTTGTGAGGATGACATGCTACATATAGACTCATTTTCTTGGTGGAACGAAGAGTAGTCTCAGCTAATACTGAACGGTACACATTGAAATTTTCGGGGCATTTAGCACAAATGGCGGAAATAAGAAATTCATGCGGTGCATACGTACCGGATTACATGGCTCCACATTTCGCAAGACTTGATCGTACTTTCAAAGACATACGCCCCTACCATGTTGCGACTTTTAAGGTACCTACAAAAGAATATTTGATTAAAGCGTGTAGGTACATGTCCTTCTGTGTTTTAATTGTGCCTGTATTTATAACGTCGTACTATTGAAAATAAATATATATTTGACCTAATTGGTAGAAATTGTAAGCAAAAGTGACCTGGACCTGTGTGTGTTTGTTTCAATGATCTTTCACGATATGACAGATTAGTTATTATTATTATTATTATTATTATTACGAGCTAAATTCACCGCCGTCTATTATAGTCTGGAGTACATAAAGTACTGCAGGCTTTCAAACATAATTTAATTACAGAAAGCTAGTTTGAATTGGGAGGAACATATTTCAAATGCATGGCTGATTTGCGAGTCTATGAATATAAATTGCAATTTAGGGTGATTGAATTTTCTGAACACACCCTTCTATGGCCAGGAGAACCGTGTGTATGGTCCACATAAACATTTCCTATCAGTGTTCTGTCCGTTCATGCACTGTCCGGACAATGCGATTGTGTCACTGCTGTAGTGGCTTGTATTGAGTTAACATCTTCTGAGACTTGATGAGCAGGACATACTTTCGTCTTACGCAATGAGCTGTGATCCCTTTGCCACTACATGAGGTACAAGAAGCTCATATATTCAAAGGTACATGGGTTCATGAAGCGTGGAAAGAACGAAAGACTGAGTGTCAAATAAACCACGTAAATTTTATGATTGTGTGACCGTGCATCTCTGATACAGTATTATAAACAATCAACTAGATGCAACAATAACTATTTATTAGTAATTTCAATCAGCTCAACGTGTTTCGGGCGACAATTTCGCCCATCTGCAGGAGCACTAGACTGTGTTTACAGCTTGTGGTATAATGCACCGCTGCCTGCTGGTGACGACCAGGTGCGTTGTACCACAAGCTGTAAACACAGTCTAGCGCTCCTGAAGATGGTCGAAATTATCGCCCGAAAAACGCTGAGCTGATTGAAATTACTAATAAATAGTTATTGTTGCATCTAGTTGATTGTTTATAATATTAAACCACGTAAATTAAATAACTTTTCGACAATAAAATTAAATTTAATGAGTGCGTTCAAATTGCTTAGCATTCATTTAATCGTGCATATTTGCTCAACTGTTTCCTCTTCTTGCTTCCATATAGTCTCTAATGGTGCTATATAAGACCGTGCAGCTTAGATAGAATTTCATTTTTTGTGTGATATTAAATTATTATTTTAATTTAAAAAGCGCAAACGTCCCAACAACGTATGTAGTTTGCTTTACCTAGCTCATACATATTTTAGTAGAATATCATTCAAAGAACACAGTCTTTTGTTCATTAAATTATAAAAAGAACCGTACATATTTCGCTTGTACCTCATACAAATGCGTTTTCGAACGTAAAGTATGAAAACGCATTTGTGTGTTAACTCTTGAAGATGATTTGGCGTTCAGAAAAACCAGATCCAAAGAACACACAACAATAAATGTAAGCCACCACAAAAAAGTCTTTAAATACAATTAAAAAATTAAGGTATTGTGTGTATTCGGTTGCGATTAAATTACTTGTATATTCTAGGGTACGTGTCTATGTACGTATAGAAAAAAGCACGGTGATTCTTTGCATATGTTCGGGCTGGCACTGTTCTTCTCCATGCTGATTAGAGACATTCGGTACGCGTCCTTGAAGTACGGAAGGGACTCAGAAACCACCCAGATGCGTGTAAATAAGTGCCTATGTAACTATCTACCTGCTAATTTATGGAGTAATGCACAGACGATCCGGTCACGGATCTGGAAAATGTACGTAGGCCCTCAACGCGTCACTGGATACAGTGATTGCAAGGGTTTCTTATGAAGGGGAAGAGGGTAGGATTATAGACTCGCTGGCCACCTTCCCTCCCTGCAGCAGTACTAGAGCTAATGGTAGGTGGAAATGTGTCGTTTGGTAAGTGTATTTTCCGATGAATATGTGGTGTTTTTAAAGTCTTGTGATGTGTAATTTAGAATAAGTGAAACACAAAACGTTTACAAGTGTTGGTGTTGAAAGTTCAGTGCTCAGAACGTGGCGTATATAGAGTAATTTCGCAGTATTAAATCGGTGGTTTGTGTCGTACTGCATTTTGCAAGTAACGGGAATTCTTTGAAACAGTACCTGACTTAAAGGTAAGTTAATATTCATATCGTGGCCCGTTCAGAGTAGTTACACAGTGTTCAAACTCTTCTTAGTCTGCTGGAATTGTGATTAACTCTACGATTATTTTAGTTACCCGTAAGATAGCGTGTCCTTGTGGTGCATGCAGCTGGTATGTGTGTGCAGGTGTTCGTATCGAAGCTCTCGGCCGATCGGATTGCTTTCCGTCCCGCGCCATCTTAGCCATCTTACTCGTTGAGTTTATACAATGGCCCTGCACAAGATAGGTTATCTTAGGAGCCGCGTGTTTAATTTTAAAGTGCAATGTAAGCAGATCAGACAGGTGTGGCTGCTTTAAATAGAATTACGTGAGAATCTATACGGAGACTGTTCAGTGGCGGTTTTTGCGACTAACACATATGTTCAAAAGCGTAAGTTGGCTATAACATGGGAGGGGAGGGGGGTGGCGAAATCGCTGTTGGGTGTTAGGAACTGCAACTCAGGAACAAAAAAAAACTATTCTTAGGTAAACAAAATATTGTATGGGCAAAACCCCTCCCCTTGCCCCCCCCCACGCAAGTATGTGCATTATTTGGGCTACTGCTAACCACTCTTTTACCCAATTAAACGATTAAATTAATATGATGCTAATAATAATAATAATTTATTTGCTGAGTAATGTTACAGCAGTGGTGTACCGAGGGGGGAGGGTTTGGAGGGTTCAAACCCCCCTCCGAAATTCCGAAGGCCCTCCAAAATCGTGCAAAACTCAACTCGATTGTGAAAACTGTTAAGAATTGCAGAATTTAGGACGCCAACACCCCAAGATATTCGGAAAAAAGGCAGTAAAATTCTAAAACTACCTAGGTTCGCAATTGTTTTACATTAGCAATGACAAATAAATTGGTTGTCATCATAAATAGTCTTA
>Ga0123354_10007209_pt1 | contig 16675 bp, 6 predicted proteins | sample TergutLab28metaG_2_FD_97872 | JGI IMG/M metagenome (GOLD analysis project Ga0123354, IMG submission 97872) | Labiotermes labralis P4 segment gut microbial communities from Petit-Saut dam, French Guiana - Lab288 P4 | ecosystem: Host-associated > Arthropoda: Insects > Digestive system > Gut ...
CAGAGGGGGGGGGGGGGATGCCTATAGTGGGACTCGAACTAGCGTAGTGTGTTTCCGAACAGTATTGCTATCACGCGTTAACTCTCTTGGCTATGCCTACTACCTGCAACAAAAACCTCTTTTGCTTCAGACATCCCTGGCTGCAGAGCTAGCTAGCCGTATGCCTGGGAAAATTAATGAATTTAAAGTCATGTTTTAACTTCAAATTAAGCAAATGTCTTGGTGTCTTTGGTTAATAAATACACGGTGTGATTGATTTTAATGAACAGACAACAAAAAAACGCCACGAATGCATATATATGGGGAAAGTATAAGACTCGAATTATGACAACTGTACATCATGTGACTTAGGGTTAAGGACTTCGAGAAAATTTTGGGCTGCTTGATTTTTGTTGAACAGAGGGGTACACTTTTATACTGACTTCTTAAGCAAATATGACTATTTCCACATCCAAATGGATGTTGTAATCCTGTAAGGATCAATGGAGTGAAAATAAATGTTATATATGATATAGTCTACCTGGCAGAGTATTGTACTATGTAAACATAAAGGTCACCCCATTATGTGCCACAGGAGGCACAGAGCGGTGACTATAAATATAGATCTCACCAAGCTTATAGTGGCTGAGGTGTGACATTGACCACTCACCTCCAAAGTGAGGTTGAGAATGAATGGAACTGTACCTCCACTCCTCCATATTTCTTCACAGCATGCACAGGGACAACTTTATCTTTGCTGTTTCTAGTTCTGTTTAATGATGACAAGATTCTGAAGACTGAAGTTCTTATTATCATCAGCTTCACACTTTCAAGGGCTAACGCCTCGTGGCTCATTTTACTCTCAATATGAACAATCCTGCTTTTCTTTTTCCTGCTGGTTGATATTTCATACTGGATAAAACTTTGACCTTCATCAAGTTTAGCAACATATCAAAAACAAATCTACTATTTAAGCATCAAGGTCTTTAACAGTCTCCCTTCCCATATCAAAAACTTCTCTGATAATACCAAAGAATTTAAGTCAGCATATTTTAGATCCCTTTGTACTAATTCCTTCTACTCACTCAATGAATATTTTAATCTAAATAAAGAATGTCAGTCCATGGTTCATTAGCGTAACTGTTCCTTTTGAACTAATTTATTGTTATTATAATTACTGTGTTGCATTGAATGGTTTGAATTAAACGTTACACAAACTTCACATACTTTCTCGATTTTAAATTTTGTATTATATAGTTTTATTTGTATCTGTTCGCAGTAATGTGTATAAAATAAATTTTAAATTCAGTGTAATGATGGTCAGCTATGATCTCTTTGTAATCTATTTGTTGCCACTGTATTTTTTATTTATTGTGTTGATGCATTCTGCATTCCCTAGGTTTTTAACCTGTCACAGATTTATAGAATGTAAGAGAAATAAATAAGTTAGTAATAGTGTGGGTAGTATTTATCTGTTCATTCTACTAATATTTTGTAATCATTTATTGTTACAGTTGTTTATTTGTACCAAAACTGGATATGCTATAAATTTTCCAAAATATCTTCATTCATTCTGTGGTCAAACAACATGTTTACTATTGCTGTCTTAAAAAAAAAGTCATCCCTGCTGCTGTTATTCTAGATTTGGTTTATTCCTTTAATGTGCATTATGGTAGGATGGGTATTGCCACTATGTTATATATGCATGGTCTGGTTTATTTCTGGACTTCAGAAGGTGTTAGAACTTGAGTGATGATTTCCATTCTCCAAAAAAATGTAACTTCTTTTTGTCTTTCATATGACAGCATGCATCCCAAGTAACTTTATATGTTTATTTGTTATGTTACTTTATTATTACTTACTTTCTGGCTTCTGATGAGTTTCCTCGTCAGAATACCATAGTTTTAGTTTCACTGGTTGAAATGATTAATCCGTATGTTGGTATTATATTTTGTCATTTGTGTACAGACCTTCTAAACACGATTTCAAATTCTGTTCTTACCTGCTCATCTGCAGAAAAAAGGGTTTCTATTTATTTACATTTTCTGTTCTCTATCCCCTTTATATTGTCTGTGTTCCATTCTGAAAGGATTCCAATTTTGTAAATATTTTTCAAATATTTGTTAGTAACCAGTTACAATTTATGTGGGGTGTGCATGCACATGTGCGAGTGTGCATGATATACCTTCTTACATACATACACACACTCACACTTCTACAGCAACATTATGCTGTGCTGTAAAAACAGTCATGTTGAAAAGCCTACCGTTGGTATAAATGGAATGGTTAATAAATGAACATACTTGATAGAAAATGTTGGATCATTTGTTATTCATTTAAGGCAGTCTGTATTAAACTTACTGAAAATTGGGACATGAAAATTAAAATCACTTTGCAGTGAAAAGGAAGCTGATGTTATCCTCACTCATGGAACAAGTCACCATATTTAATTCCAACATTTTCCATTAAACTTGCAGCATTGTTTGAATTTTTATATTATATTAATTAGTGCAAACATGTCAACAATACATTTGATTTACCTCTTTCAAATCTGTTACTTCTGTCCAATTTACTTTAACATAAAAGCATTTCGTTAAAAGTCTTTGTGGAAAGCATTTACTATCACAATGCATATTTTATATTTTTTCCTTGGAAGGGAATATTACTTTAACAACTAAAATGTGCTGAACTAGCCTCCCTTTGTTTCTTTGTGAAGTGCCATCTACAGTCCCTTCTTTACAGTAATCAGCAGGCAACATTTTCTAACTTTGAACAATATGACTGTGGATCTTGTCCTGTGTTGCTCCTTAATATAGGCTGATTGTACAGAACAGCATGTGTGAGGCAGTGCTGCATCTTGTAACACTGAATGTTTCACAAAAATACAATAAATACTTTCAAATAACCATTCAATTTCTACTACAGTCTGCAGACATTAAATACTTATTGTTATGGTTGCAGTGTTCCTCAACATATGCACTTTCTACAGTTCCAGTTCACCAGTGTCAAGATCATACATGCCTACAAAATATTCATCTTTCTTGCCATCACTCTGTATCCTTCTTCCACTCTTTTAGCAACTGTTAAAAGTCCATTTTATAAATTAGTTCCTCTTTCCTTTGTGTAATCTTACTTGCCATGTTGGACATTCTCACAAGTGTTGTAGAGGATATGGGTCTTTTGGCATGGGATGGTGTGTTACTGGATGGGTGGTTCTGACTCTTGAAGTCCTATAGTGCCCCTATTTCAGGGCTAAGCAGTCCATGAAGGATCTCAGCACCATGATTCCTCAGAACAATGGGAACCTCTCACTCAGCAACAAGGTGTCACATTCCAGAAGAAATGAATCTTTGTCAATTTACTTGTTCCTTTTTCTTTCCTGGCTCTGATAAAGTTGATATGTAGAAGTATTTTGATGATTTCAATGGAATTCCTACATTTAATTATATTACATTTTAATCTTGTGAGCATGAGCCAGAGTTTCTGGTGAAATAAATACAGAGGATATATAATTTTCATGAAGCTACATCTACATTTTACATTGTATGGAAATGTCTCAAAAGTATATTACGCTTGTGTGACTTCAGTTCTTCACAGTGTTGTTCATGAAGAGTACATTCTTCTGGGATATGAAGCCATTTTATTGGTAATCTGTTACTTAGGTCTAGAAGGAGTTTACTGCTTCCATTGTCAAGGCCTGCAATTACCTTGATTATGGAGGAAGGAAGTTCCTCTGATATATTGCTAACAGACTACCAGTAAACATGACGTCATATCCCAGAAGACCATGACTTACATTGCTACAATCAGCACTGATGTCCTTTGCATTAAACATATGTATGCAACTATTATAGGGGTATGAATTTACTCTCTGAGGCCCAGTTTCCTTCATCATATGTATCACTTTCTTTGATTACAGTAAACTCTTGCTATTTGCAAGGGTTGTCTTCTTGAAAAATTCCATGCTTGGTAACACCACAATGCAATCGGTTTAGGGGAAGCAAAGATACATGAAATAAAATATTATGTAAGTTAATTATTAATAAAATGAAAACAGTTTTGTTGGCATTTATAGGAATGATGATGAAGATATACTGGATGGAACTTGTCAGGGTGATCAAGTGGCAGATTGCATGGAGGAGGGGGGAGACTGAAGGCTCAGTGAAGAAACGGGTGATTTATGTTGCTTTGCCTTTGTTTGCACGTCCTTATACACCTCCTTGTGTAGCGCTGTAACAGTTGCCATTTTAATTTTCCGGCTGCACACACAGATCTATCCATATTTTTGAGGAAGAAGTCGCGACAACTTGTACAAGAAATTGCTGCACTTAATAGAACACTGGATTTAATGCTTCCCCTAAAAATCTTGTATTCATTTTTCTTGATGCAACAAATCATCAATTTAATTATGCCATAATGGCATCCAACTACAGCTGTTCTTTTTTTCCTGTCCAATGTAAACAATGCTTCCACCTTCTGTAACAGAGACATCATTTTCCTTTCTTTTTCCTTCTTTGGCTTTTCAATATCATATACATCTCACTCTCCAGATGTTATTCAAACATGAGAGTAGCAGTTAGTTATAAGAACTGAGTATAATCAAAGTACATTCTGTATTGTACCACATCTAGGTAGCTACTGAATAAGCAAGTTGGGCACTTGTGGCCTCTTGCGTAGTAACGCAAGCATGACCACCAACAGGAAATGGAACTACAACGTGATGCACAAGGGTTGGTACAATAAATGTTCTCTGATTAATCACAACCACTATGTGCAAACCTGTGAATAAGGGAGGTGTGCTGTACTCTCAACAGCATTCACACTGCAGTGATAGTCCTCACAAATACAAGGACATGTGTATTACACAGGTACAGTCATATTCCCTGTAGCATATTACCATGCATTGTACTGGAATTATTGTATGCAGCAAAGGGTTATTCACTTCAGTACTGTTCATGAATGTTTTATGCTTTTAATTTCAAATAAAAACTTTAACTTTCCATTAGATATCTGGATATCAATATTATAGAGTAACAAGACAAATATAAATCACTGGAGGCGGAAATTATGGCTTGTCTTCAAAGTTCTGATGGCACTGCTTGAATGTGCCAGTCACAGGACAGTGTTAAGAAACTATGAAATCACAGTTTATATGATGATACACTTTTGACAGTGCATAACACTGTTGAACTGCTAACATAGGAGATATTCACTTCTATATGACTATTCATATTTACAGAAATATGGATAGCAAATTCTTATGTTGCTTTTCCTTTAACCATGAACCTCTATTCTCCTCCAGAACTGGGTAAGGTCATGAACAAATAATAATAACAACAATGAAAGACAAGAACTGTGAGATCGATTTCAAACAAGTTCCAAGGTCTGGTGATAACTGCCAGACAACAATATGTTGACACACCAGTACACAAAATAAACTGACATCTCCTTTAGCAAGGTAATCTTACAAATGTAACAGAAAATGAAAGGATTAATGAATTCCGATAATCCCCATGACATGTTAATTTCTGTATACGTGTGCTTAGATTAATCACCATCATTAAAAGTCTATAAGAAGAAGAAGAAGAAGAAAAAAGGCCACTCATACATAGTGGAACTTGCTTGTCCCAGTATTCCAGTCTTTTACTACAAGAAACAGCACTGCCAGTTTAGAAACACCTTGTTTCTGTTCCTGGTCCAAGTGTAAACCAAATGAACAAAAATAATGAGACTGTAATCACTGCACATAAACTTAACTAATCATAAAATTACTGTTTTACTCAGCCTACGTTGCTATTTCCTCATTAAAATGTTTGATATGCAAGTCTGCCATACAAACTACGTAACAGCATATTTACATAACTATATATATACTCTTATATACAAACGTATTGTTATTATTTATATGTAATTTTTAACATTACTGCATAAATTGTAGTAATATATAGTATAAATATAATAATGTTTATAATATCTAGATTTCTTTTACACTAATATTTAGATTTTGGTCTTTGATGTAGTATAGGCTAAAATTAGTTAAACTATGTGATGGCACCTTTGAATCTTCATTACTCTAAATTCACAGGTGGTATACATCAGATGGGATTACTGGGAGGTAGACCACAATATAATTAGTAGCATGTAATAATTAATGACAAAGTATTGAAATTGTTCTGATTTAAAATACATGTACAATAAAGCATCCTGGAAATGTCCCATTATACATTTTGTTAAGCAACTTAGTTGACAAATTATGTTTTATTGGTCTGTATTAAACAGCGCATTCAATGCATACTAGAAGCAACTGGCAATGGGAACAGAAGCAGATCAGAAAGGTACCAGACACAGACACAGACAATCTGTCCAAACTGTTAACATCATTTCACATCATTGGTGCAGCATTAAAGGTGTCTGTCTCATTTCACTTTTGGTAATGTTCTTCGTTCAAATCATATATGCAATCATTTTCCTTCTCTTCTACAGCAGTGATGTAGGAGAAAGGCATGGTTAGTTCCAAGATTGAAAATTATGAACATAAATTTGCTTTGGACTACCAAATATTTATGTTCCTAAAATGTAAGGATTCTCGAAGTGGTGGTACTTTAAAGATGTTCTGAGGTACTGGAAAATTATTATTCAATGGCTGACATGAAATCTGACACTACAAAGTTATTCTTTATATTTGGCTGTTGTTTTAGAATATATTTACAATAAACATTTTCATTATGTGGTCACATAAACACTGACTGAGCTTTTAAGGGTTATATGGCCAAAAGACTTTGAGAAACCCTGGTATAATAAACACTGTATACACATGTCATACAGTGCAGTTTGCAGCCTAGATTTCATGTCTCATATTGGTTAAATGTTGTGTTTTTGTGGCAGAAGGAAATAACTTTTTTTACATCTTCTGTGCAATTCACAAACATAAGACAAGTTAATAACCAACAAATTGCATATATTAAGAGCAGAAAACACTCCTGCATATTTTGACTATTGTCTTTGGCCATCTTCAGGGAGTATCGCTACTTAAAGATGTCAACAGCGCTGTTATACAGCTCTGCCATATATAAATGGTAAAATGCATAATGGCAGCAGAGCCTTAGCACACCTATCTGCAGTGTTATGTGATACACAATATAATAATTTTAATATAACACTATGTTTTAATTATTTACTGCCATTTTATATTTTACCATTTACATGTAACAATACATCTTTTAGTATTAATACCCCTGAAGATGGCAAAAGACAATATCCAAAATATGCAGGATCTTTTTCTGTTCTTAGTATGTGCAATTCTTTTTATTACTTGTTTTACAGTATTTTTTCCTGAAATAGTATAAAAGAAAGACTGATGAAAGGAGAGATTCCCTAGTTAATGTTGCCAGAGTTTAAAAATGCAAATTACTTGAAATGTTTTGAAATTCCACAGAATAAAATTTCACAAAAATGCACGTGGCAGCTACTGAGTTGTTATATGCATACAGATTGGCAGATGGATGCTTGGACAGAGAAATTTTAATACGCACTCCACAGGGATACATACATTCCTAAAAACTCTTCATTTGGAGTTTTCTTTGCAAGATTCTTTTCAATATCTGTACTCTAAAATGATAAAGGATTTCAGCACTGTACATTAGAATAAGTTTAAGGAAGTATTCTTTAAGATTATGATGTTTTCAATATTTGAAAATAAATTGTGGAACTTACATTTTATCAATGTATTGAGGGGTAATAAAACAAAATTATTCATAATTCGTTGCCTGCTAATGGGTAGAAAACCCATAAAAACCATGCAAATTTTTTTTTGAATGTATGATTCCTTGACATGCTTTTTTGTACAATTCCTTCTTTTATCTGACAAATATTGTATCTCACTTCTCACTGGTTGTCGAATGTGTATATGTGTGGGTTGTCAAATGAGTGGTCTATGTTAATAAGACAAACAGGCTCAGGAAGCAACAATCAATAGTTGCCTGGTACAATAATGACCATATACTTTGAAGCTCTTTGTAATGAGACATCTTCCAGAATGTCAAAATGATGGGTTGAAGTTACCTTGAAAGACACTAGCTTGTTCTAAAATTTATCATCTAAGAGGAAATGCCAAGCACCAGTATGTTTTTATAGCATATAAACTGGTACCCAAGACTGTGTGGAAGATTCATTTACTGGATGTTAGACACACAGCAGTTAATAATTTAAGTTCCAGTGATAACAGACAGATCAGAGCCAGTCTATAAAGTATGTCATCCTGTTTTCACTACCTACTTATAAGTGAAAAATGTGTCACTATTTTCCAACATCAGACATTGTCAGGACTTCAAGAACCAAACCAGCTGTCACAAAGAAGGAATAATTGGATGGGTCACAAATGTATAGAAAAGCTACAATACCTCTTCCTTACCAACTGTGAATCTCTGAACAAGAACTGCATGGTAGCTGAAACTAGCAGACTGTCCCAAAGTCAGACCAAATTTCCAGTGCATCATGAATCTCAGTTTTTAAATTAGCAGAGATGACAGCACTATTTGAAATACTTCGAACCAGGAATGAGGGACAGTCAGTATGTAGAAGGTTGAGGTCTATTCCTCTTATTCCACAGTACTTGAATGACAGTGACTTTGATACCATATACACGCACCGTATGAATGTCATACTGAAGGTACATATTGCAGAATTTCAGTTGGCCAGGAATGAAGTATGACTTGTAAATGAAATGATAATTCTCAAAGAATGGCTACTGTTTAAGCTTATTATTATGACATTAAAATCGAAACAAATATGAAGTTCTACAGGACTCTGAAGATGATGTCACATTTGGAATAATTCACTCGTCTATTTTCTGTGTTAAAATAACATTTAAAAAGATGTTTTTTAGGCTGATCCTTCCCTTAAATGTGTTTATATTTTAATCTTAAATTTTGTGATTCTATGTAAAATGCATAATATAGGAAACAAATGGAGTTAAAATTCATGTCATACTCATAAGTATTTAGAATACTGCTATTAACTGTTCTTTCATAAATATCCATACATGTTTTGTTTTATACCTTAACAATAATAATGAATATAATGTTGTTGTTGTTGTTTGTGGTGGAGGCAGCGGTGTTGATGATGACAACAATGATTCAGAGTTCCTATACTTCGTGTTTTTAAATTGTCTGCAAACAACATAAAATCTGTCTTATCTCCCCTACCAGGTTTTTAGAAGACACAATATTCTAATAGTCATATTGGAGTTATTCTACAACTGGCTGGCCTTGTGGTGTTCCCACGCTTCATGTTTGATATGAGGACAAACACAATTCAAGAAGTTGTACAAAATTAAATTTCCCTGTATTCAAACAGACACAGATCTCTCTCTCTCTCCCCCCTCACACACACACACACACACACACACACACACACACAACTGGAGGCCTCCAGTAACAATGGGTGTGTTGCACTGGAAAACTTGGTATTCACCCATGTTTGAGAACAGGAAAGTATTACAATCACAGTATATTGACTGGACATTATTTATAGATTGGCTCATTTAAAAAACACTGGTCTTAAACAAAGAAGTTGTAGATGGAAAGTAGTTTGTAATAATAAAATAAATATAATAATAAGAATAACAACAATTTTAAGTATCACTTTTGTTTTTTAGCAGTCTCAATAAAATATTCCCTTTTTTACAATCTTCATTGTTATGTTTATATTCATGAAATTTCCTAATTGCCAGTATTGTTAAAAAGTTTGTCAATTCTAAGGCCGTAAGAGATACATTCACCAGTGAAGTTATGTTCTTTCATACCTGTGAAGTCACTCTGTAATTGTACCCCTCTGTCAAAAATGTTTTTTTTTTCCAATTATCACAAGATAAAATGAGTTTTTACAGTAGGTTTCATATCAATACTCTACTGTTTTTATCTTTAATTTAAAACAGGCTGTACATCAGTCAACCTGTCTTGGTGCAACAATATTTTTCATATCCAGGATCTGTCTTTGTGGGGTGGTGCAGTAAACTTACAATATCTGAATTATTTCCATCTTGGAGTTAGTTACAATGGCCCATTATTATGCACCAAAGCTTTAAGAATGTGAGGGCAGGAATTTTATCACTTTCTTATGTAAATATAACCTATGGATTTGTGGTGATGAATGTGAATAACTGTTGTGTGTGACAAACAAAACAAGTTCCGGATATGTCTGAGAGTTTTCATGACAGTGTCCACTTTCCATGCACTGCGCACAGAATGTAACTCTTCTGTTTTAGCTCATTTCCTTTGTATGTTCCTACTGTATTAAACATTCATTCATCACACACTTCAACTTCACTCCACCACAAAAATGTTTCCAAGCAATATCAGAAAAAGGCAAACAACAGAAGGAAGCATTGCAATCCAGCGGCCATCTTCCTGGTCGTGGTTGAACGCTGGACGGCACTCGCCACAAATACAGCTGAAAGACTGAGTTTAATTAGAGTTGAGTCTAACTCAGAAACAGGTGGTGTTATGTTTGTCCTTTAGATATGTATGTGGCTTCTCATTATACATCACACTTGTTAAATACTTAAAACAAACAGTCTAAGAATCTGGAAAAACTCATGATCAGTATTGAAACTGGACAAAAAAGAGTGGAATGATTTGTACAGAATTTTGTATTAGGCCAAAATCTCTCAGCTTCAAATAAACACTACACACATACAGAGAGGCATTGTACCCAGTTCTGGAGTACTTTTGAACACTCTTTATGGGTTCTCTGTTAACCTAGGAGATGGATTTGAGGAGAAATTTAATAAAGTTATTTAACCCTTTCCCATGTCTAACACACTGTAATGTAGTAAGCTGTATGACCCCTCTCATGCATAACTTATTAAAATTGTGTACTCAAGTAGTGTGATAAAGGGGCATGAATTACATGTCCGGTGACATGACTTAAAGGAGTCTGTCAACTAACTGTATAAGGCAGACTCTTCTGTGAAACATCAATTGTTGAGCAGAATAAGGAATTCCCAGGGAGTTGTAGAACATGACATTTTATCAGCATGTGGGATTTGAAGTTCTCATTGGTTTTGCTATTGGGGAAGTCATTCCCAGTGTTTTGAAGGAGTGCAGGGCCTTCATCTTCAGGATAAAGCAGTTAAACAAGAATGACTGCTTGACCTTGACCCTGAAGGTAGAGGCACTGTGATCTTTTGAAATGTCAGGAATTACTCACCCAAGCAGACATCATCACATCCCACAAGACCTGAGTGTCCCTTTCATTAGGATTTATAAAGAAGCCTGTCAGTAGGCTCTATTATGAGCAAAATAATTGTAGTTTTTACTCCAATACCATAATTTTCAAAGATACACCTTAATATTATTCTGTGAGTGTGGTCTCACTTTCTGCATAGGTACAAACATGGAGATATGAACTGTGAAAGATGTGGCTAATTCTTGGAAGGGTAAGAATCTGTAACTCTGTCAAGAATTTTAATTGCATCTGCATATACTGGGTCAATATTTTTCTGCTCAGACAACATTTAACCACAACTGTAAGCCATTAATATCTTAACTCTTATAACATATGAAGATGAGGCTTGTGGGATGTGATGCCATGTAGTGTGGTACTGGAAGTGTAATATTGCCAAGAATCCTGTGGCCTCCATCATCAGGATCCTCGTAGTGGCACTCAATTCTGTGAGAACCTCGAATTTGTATGAAATGTTTGTTGTGTAACTATAATTTCTGTTGCAAGATATTTCAAACCAAGACATACAAATGAAAACATATTATATGCATGAGTATATACCAGTTAAGTTAAATTTGATGCTAATATGGAATGAGGTAATTGAGAAATCAGATATTAAAATATTCATCAACACAGCTGTGTAAGGCTCTACTGTCTGGCATAAATAAGACACAGAAAACTATTTTATGACCTGGAAAACCTCCCACTTTTATTTTATTACTGCACCTGACTAACTTCACTGAAAAGTGTTCTTCTTCAAAAGCTACTAGTTCTGCAGCTAGCCAAAAAACCCTCTCCATTTTATAGAATGTGATGGCTCATTACCATATTCTCAACAGCCTGCCAATTGTTCCTATCCTGGGCCCCTCATCCTACTTCTCTAACATATATTTTAATATTATTCTCCCATCTATGCCTAGGTCTTCGAACGTTATTTTTCTTCAGGGTGTCCTACCAAAATCTTGTACACATTTATCTAATTCCCCAAGGGGGCATGTGTCCTACCCGTCTCATTGCCACCGATTTGATTTACATCATCTTGTCTGTCAATAAACAGATGTCACATGCAGATTATAATCTGATCTAGAACGATCACAGATTATGACATATAAAAAACACAAAGGTAGTACCTATCTGTCTATTTCTGATATGCTTGCTAACTGCGTACAGTAATGCCACATTCATACCATCACAGGACAGTCATAAGGCCCAATAGTTTCTGTTTTTCAGCTAGATGATGTGGTTGTAGTGGTAGTGACTGTGGTGGTGGTAGCAGTGGTGTTGGGGGAGGGTCTCATAGGCTCAGGGACTAAATGTGGTGTCCTGCTGCTGATGGGTGGTAAGATAGGGCTGGGGGGCCATGGGTTTGGCACACTTCTTGAGTGTGGAATAAGAAGTGGACTTGTCGAGGCACCCGGAGTTGAGCTGAGCAGTGGATGATGAAGTGTTGGGACTGGCGTTGATGGTACAGGCTGCAGTGAGGCCGCTGATTCAGGATGCAGAAAGTTGCGTCTCTGGTCCATACGCTCAGCATGTTGTGTCAGGCACCTTGTTAACACATCTGGTAGCAGCTCCATTTGCTCCTGTATTGCAACCAACTTGTCTTCCAGGCCCGATAAACGCTCCTCTAGAGCATCCTGCCGACTGCTCATGTCTGAGACAATTTCATACACTGTGTTCTGTGTCTGCAAGCGAGGTGTAATAATTTTAATTCAATCAGAAGTCTGTGTTATTACAAAGAAGCTGCATCATGTGGCAGGAATCAGTATAAAATATAACATTTTGTCTCTTAATGCTTTACATATTTCTTATGTTTAGTTACAATGAAATGGTGTTCAAAACTGACTGAACCACAATAGTGGTACTAGCATTATGGTCACTTTGTGTGTCTGGGAAAGAATGACAGAATTGCTACATTATTGCTACAGGTCATTATGTATGAAATGTATGAAACAAATTAGTGAATGAAAGAAAGAAAGAAAGAAAGAATTCATGAATGAATGAATGAAACAGTGAATAATAATAATAATAATAATAATAATAATAATAATATCGTTTTACCTTTGCCATGTCAGTGATGGTGTTTGCATTATCCATTAGTTTTCGCTGGTCCATTTTGACTTTACGCAAGCTGAAATATCACCAATGTACATTGCCTAATTTTATCCAGATATTTCACAAATAAGGCATAAAGTGTGCATTGATATTTCTTAAAATCAAAATAAAATGTAAATTATGTGTAAAGATCATAGGACAATATATTTTTACCTATGTATAAGTTCATCACTTACGCATAGATGGCGAGAAGGAACTTGCGTTGATGTGTGCGTACACGGCCAGGATTCACACGTTTTACAAGGCGTGTGTGTTTGTAGATGAGCCATGTCTCCCGCAGCACATTAGCTGCTGCATTCTTTAGCTGCAAGCAAGTACACTGCTGTCAGTGTTTAATAATTGCACACAAGCTTAGGGTGGATCATTTGTCAACAGCTATTCACAGATCCTCATTCTCTGAAAAATGAGTAGTCATACATACATGTAATTTCTATACGACATAAGAAACATAAAGGCGAAGTCCGTCCATTGTCTAAGCACCACTTGAAAGAGTAACTGATTTGGCTAAATATCATGTACAGAACATAATATACTACTTAATAATAGAGTGAGCAATGCATCATTTCAAAGTATGAAGTCAAAACACGGAATATAGGGGAATTTTCTTTGATAACACCAGTTTTTTGCAGTACACACACCTTGTAACTCTATTCATTACTGCACCCTCTCAATCTCTGTTGACTGTACTTTGATATCATTTACAAGAATTTCACTCATATTGGCTCTCTTCCACTTTTTCTAGTGAAATACATGAATTTACACTTCATGTGATACAAAAATTGTCCTAAATTTCATACTCTTTTAATCTTAGTGCACTGCACTGTTTTCTTAAATGCTGTCTTTTGTTTGACAGTTAACCACATTCAGTTTCATTCTTATTCCTTCCATCCCTGCATCTCTGAACACTGTAATAAAATGTGGAAGACATTCCCTCCTCTACCCGAAACCCTAACCCTCTCACTTTAAAAACTCCATTTGCAACTATGCTTGCCCAGTGTTCTCAATCCTGCTGCAATACACAATTTTGTCCTCCCTTTCCAAATCCCTCTTCATTTCCCAGAACAATACAATGATCATGTATTCTTAGCATGTGATAAGTCTTCCTGTTTGCATAAATCTGTGCATTTATGCTTTATTATTTCATATATTGCCATTCTGTTTATATCCTGTAGGTTTAGCTAAATCCAAAAGAATTTTATTAAGTTCCACCTTTACACTTCTGGTCCAAATTCTGGATTTGATGTTATCCATGTGCCAATGATAAAACCCCTCACATCTTTATCTTTGCCCATCTGCCTAACCCTGCACCAACAATTCGCAACCAAACATGGTTTCTTCCCCCTTCACTATCCCTACCAACTTGAATTCTGCTGCACCATTCAATGTGCCTCTTGGGCCCTCTAGAACTCCTTTCTACAGAATCTTCCCTGGGAGTCATAAGTTACTCTCCTTCTCCCCTCCAGTCATCATATTCAAACCATGTACAGTAATCTCAATTCACATATTACCTCATACATTTTAGAGTTGCATATCATTATATTCGGCATTCTTGCAAAACATTTACTAATCTACAATGAAGGGTATCACACATTTGCCACACTTGCAAGCATGACAGTTCAGCAAAAACAATTTGAAATGTATTCCTTTATTATCAGTCTACACTTAATCTGGTGTATCTTTTTCAAGGAGACATTAATAATATGATTGACCTGATGGTTATGATTTCCCTTGTGGCTTACCCCATCATATCTCGAGCATCACCACTGAATCCATAAGATAAAATACTGGCAGTTAAATGACACAATTGTACTTAAATTTATTCCTTTTGTCACCATGTACCTCAACTAATACACCAAAGTGCTTAGCGTAGCATCATATTACACATATTAGTATTTTTTAAATATCTTTTAATAAATCTTGAACTTGTCTCAGTCAGTGTGGGGGGAGGTGAGATATTTAAGGGTTTGCAAGATGCACTGTAAAGGGTCACATAACACATAGTCATGAAGAGATAGCACAAGTGCACTGTGTACACAAGGCATAAAAATTTGGTGTACCGTTACTGGAAGTTGATGTGTTCAGTATTTTACCTCAATCAATTTTATGTTTCACTTGTTATTGGAGATTCAGTTACCACCATAACTTATATCATTGCAAATTTGTTAGGAATATGAAGGTAAGTTACTAGTGAAGACTTCGTGCTATGTTTAATTTCTGTCTTTATACACCCTTGGAAGTGCATAGAAAACTGTGATGCTTGTATGACATGCGAAATATGTAATCTCTTGTGGACTATAATAATTGGTTTAGACTGTTAGTATTTGTTAAAATGAGAAGTAATCCAGAATATATGAACAGATGAATCTGTAACTTAAGCATACAAGTATATGATTCTCTGAATTAAATAAAATATATGTATGTTTTCCCTTCTGTCCCCATATAATCAATATGCGCACAGGTGCAGGCACATATGCATAAACAAGTACAAATAAATAAATAAATAAATATATATATATATATATATATATATTTATATATACACACACGAGGGGGTGCTGGTAAGTCCTTAGTCCGAACAGGAAGGAAACAAGCTACAGCAACCGAACTCGGAATTTATTCAACATACTCCCCACAAAGCTCAATACACTTCTTAGACAGTTGCTCTAACTTTTGCAAGCCACTAAAAAAAATTCAGAAAGTTGTCCGTCCAACCAGGTCTCCACAGCAGCAATGACCTCCGCGTCGGACGAAAAGTGGCGACCTTTCAGTTGTTTTTTTTTTTCAGTCCAGGGGACAGGTGGTAATCCGACAGGGCCAGATCTGGAGAATAGGGTGGGTGATCGATACACTGGAAGCCCAGGTAGGCCAGTTTCTTCTGGGTTGCAAGTGCCTGGTGAGCCGGGGCATTGTAGTGCAAGAACAAGATACCCTTGGTGACATTCCCGCGGCGCTTCTCCTTCAAAATGTCATTCAATTGCACCAGCAGAGATAATTAAAACTCCGCGTTGATAGTTTGGCCGTTTGTAAGATAATCAATGAGGAGGATGCCACTTGATCCCAAAAAATCAAGGCGAGAACTTTTCCAGCGGATTTTTGCACTCAGAACTTTTTGGGGCGGGGTGAGCCGCTGTGGCGCCACTCCATTGATTGTTGCTTTGTCTCCGGGTCATAGTGATATAACCAGGTTTCGTCCATGGTCACCAATCGCGACAGGAAATCATTTGGATCGCGCCGGCCGAAAAAATTCCAAAAGTTGCTCAGACGACTGGCACCGTTGACGTTTTTGATCCGCGTTCAGGCATTTCTGGACCCACTTCGCGGAGAGCTTCCGCATGTCCAAATCTTCATGAATGATGGA
>Ga0123354_10007210_pt1 | contig 16674 bp, 16 predicted proteins | sample TergutLab28metaG_2_FD_97872 | JGI IMG/M metagenome (GOLD analysis project Ga0123354, IMG submission 97872) | Labiotermes labralis P4 segment gut microbial communities from Petit-Saut dam, French Guiana - Lab288 P4 | ecosystem: Host-associated > Arthropoda: Insects > Digestive system > Gut ...
AACGAGAAGATGGGCGGGACATGTGGCACGTACATGGGAGAAGAGAAATTAATAGGGTTTCCGTGGGGAAAGCTGAGGTAAAAAAGAACACATGGAAAAACTAGGCATAGATGGAAGCACAGTATTAAAATCGATCTTAAAGAAATAGAATGCGGGGCGGGCGTAGACTGGATTAATTTGGCTCAGAATGGAAACAAGTGAAGGGCTGGCTGTTGTGATCATGTTAATGAACTTTCGGGTTACGTAAAATACGGGAAATTTCTTGACTAGCTGGGGAGCTCTTAGCTTTTCAAAAAAGAATCTGCTGCTTGAAGTGATTTAATTATTTAGTTGGTTAGTTATTTAGACCTTAGAATTTTCGTTGAAGGACAGAGAATATCAACGTAAAATTTTAGTCACGATAACCGGCTTCTGTTCTTCGATTCGAGCGTGGGGTCTTTAGAATACGAAGGGGCTGCTGACCACTCGATGTTCATGATAATGAGGCGAAAAATAGAAGAGTGGTAAGTGTAGGACATTGAAACATGCGTGTAAATGTTCTAAGTTACAGTGAATCATAATTGTTGTAGTTTTCAGTGTATTAATACTAGTTTATTATATTCCGTAACATCAAACTGATTAGTATAATCATAACAGTGGCCAATATGTGATAGTCTCAAAGTTACACACTTTTTTGTTTCATATTTTGCATTGAAATTATGTAATGCCACGTTGCTTCTGTGTCCAAGCACCACATCATGAATTTGTATAAGAGGTATGGACATGAAGGTTAATGTATGGATTTTTACATACCCGATTTCACGTTCCGACTGCTTTTCCCCCAGTCGAGGCGTGGAAGAGAAACGAGCTTATGTTTTTTGCAGGTGTTTTCAAAATGTTTGTTTCAACAGTAAGGTGTCGCATAAAATGAGAGTGTGGCAAACTGATTGCGGATTACTATCATCCATGTGTGTATATGTGCGTAGGGAAGCCTCTGTATTTGTCTGGTGGTTCTACCAGGTTACAGCCTGGACGGCCGAGGAATCGCCATCGTCTTTGAACAGTCAGAAGGAGATCGAGGTCTTTGGACAGACACATGTTCTGGAGCAAGGGAATAGGATTTTGTTATGATGTTACTACTATGCGACAACGTAAGCGGCAAATACCTATGGCCTGTTTATTTTCATTATCTCTCCGCAATCTTCATTCTTGGAGTCCCAAGATCGAGTGTTTGTTACAGAATGTGCTTTCCTGTGGTGTCTTTTATCATGGTTCTTCTTCGTGTGTTGCTGTTTTGACCTTCCTACTCTTTACCTTTTTTTACTCAGTCACGAGATGAACATAATACCGGTGATTGTCGACAGTGTAACGACGTTGACGTCCGCTAAGACAGCTTGGATGTTGATAGTATGGGAATTAATTCTGCGCGGTAAGTCTACACCTTAACCACGCACATGTAGTAATTATGCAGGTAAAAACTGCACTTCTATGTTGTCAGCCGGCATTTGTCTTTTCAGTTGCGTAACTTGAACATATTTTGATGAAATGACAACCATTACGTTGACAAAACGTAGCAGTAAACCATAGTCCAGATTCTTTTTTTAAGAAGCTGATAGTCGCTCAGTGAATCAGTAAATTCTCCACCTTGTATGGAACCCGAAATTTCAGTACTGTTAATCTTCATGGTTGTTCCGTGCATTAATAATATCAAGTCCTTTACATGTCCCAACCAATGCACAAAAATTATTTTCATTGTTAAACTGTTAAAACATTTAAAACTCTAATATTATAGTTTTAAATGTTTTAACCGTTTAACAATTAAAATAGTTGCTATAATATTTAAAATAATTAACTGTTAACATTTAAAACTATAATATTATAGTTTTAATATTTTAACAGTTTAACAATTAAAATAATTTGTGTGCATTGGTTGAGACAAATAAAGGACTTTCAGTACCGTACTCAGGAAATACCATATGTCCAAGACTGTGTAATGTTTCGCAACATAAGCAGCGGAACAACATTAATGTCAATAATGCAGTCATTTTGTTACGTTATGGGGTATAATAAAACGTAAAAATTTTAAATTAACTCGTTTCTCAAAGTCCTCCACAACAAAATCGGAACACCTCATTGAACTGACATTTTAAAGAGATTTGGAGGCCTCATATCTTTTGTTACAATAAGCTGTTGTGTGTCCAAAAGGTAAGATATAATTATCCCTGCGGACGCCATGAAGTTCTATGATGGAGTGCAGGTATAGCTCCACTAATTCTTAACCTCAGCACTAGGTGTACATGAGTGGCCAGCGTCGAGCCCCAGTCACATTACCGCCGGAAAAAACCAGCGATACATAATTAAGAGGAGGCTGGGTAGGATCGAGAGCGGTTTTTGAACGCTCAAGTAGGACTACCTAGGCTTCGGGGTTTACGTTGGGCTGCTAACTTAACTGGAATAGGGGAAATAGTAATTTCACAGAGAATTATTGTGGGGGACAAAGGTCTTGGAAGGCCAATAAGGATGTGGGCAGATGGATACGGAATTAAAATGGACGGCAAGGAAACTGGTTGTGACCATGTGAGTTGGATCGAACTGGTTCGGGTCCGTGTCCAGTCGTGGGCTTCACTATTAGTTGTGTTAAACGTTCAGAGTTCTCCTACGAGCGAGTTAGTTTGGCAAATAGTCGCAAACTAAAATTCAGTCGATAATCTTATTGACGTAATAATGCGATTCTCATTCTTGATGAGCGTAGAACATATTATTTTTGCGCTCTGTGACAAATTTTTCTCCCAATTTCAGTGCCAAACCTTCTCTTATATAAAACAATTAGGTCCAGAGAGTGCTGAGACCTTTCACACAGTGTGCAGAGTAAGGCCAGATGAGTCTCCGAGACCCACGCTGGCTGCCCTTTGTCTTTTGGGAAGGCTGTCGGCCTTCGGTTGGCCTGCGTTACAAGATTGCTATTGTTTGCTTGGAAGTTTGATCCTGTAGAGGAGTGTTTGTGATCGTAGTGTAGACCAGAACGAAATAGTAGGGTCGCAATGGCGTGGATTTTTAACCACTCCCAAATAATGTGCGATTTGCCATCATAAATTCGAATATCAAATCGGAAATTGCTGCACTGTCGCCAACGAAGCCTCGGGACACCTGTCTCTGGATAACGACGTGACATTGCTAGAATGAGTTACATGGAACACTATTGTAGCCCGTCCTTAATTGGTGTGAAGAGGGAAACATTAGATTAAAATAAGAGTAAGGAGAGATCGTCTTGACGACGACGACGATGATGATGATGATGATTATTATTATTATGATTATGATGGTGGTGGTTGTGGTGGTGGTGGTGGTGGTTATGGTGGTTGTGGTGGTGGTGGTGGTGATAAGCAAAAAGAAAATAAACGCTTAGCAAGCGCGAAGGGAAGAAAAGGGGAAGAAGAAAAGCTAATTTAGAAAAAAAAACGAAGATCTTGAACGTGAAGCAAAACGTGAGGAAATAAAGAGATAATAACTTGAAGACAATATGAAAGCGATAAAAAAGACGACGTGGAAGAGAAAGAAAACAAAGTGACTGTTGCGTAAGTTATAAAACAAGATGAGAATGAAGAAGAAATTTAATTCGATGACGTAGGCGTAAGTCGTGTTTAGTGAGGGTTATTAGTTACCTGCTCGATACTCTCGAAGGATTCTATTTGGAACAGGAAATGGTAATTGTTTACGCCTGTTACCACAGTAGCACTGTATACATGTAAACGTAACATTATCTTATGCACAAAACACCCAGTTACGGAGGCGTGATGGATGAAGGGGATTCAAAACTTCCACGTGTTGTACGTCAGGGCATTAGTTGGTCGTAAATGGTCACATTCACGTTCCGGCCGCTTAATTCTCAGGAAAATAGCCCACGTACTTGAAAATGTTAAAGAGTGACGGAACGGGCTTTGGCCCGCCACTTTCCGTTAGGAGGAGGATGGAAAGATGAAGTATCACAGGAATTCCACTGTTGTGCCAATTACTCTTTTATTACATTATTATTTGCTCCCTCGATCCCAGTGACCGCGCGGTCCAAGGCGTGGATCGGCGGTCTCTCGCTTGCTGGGATTGCGGGTTCGAATCCTGCTGGAGTTGTGGATTCTCTCTCTTAGGAGTATTGTGTTTTGTCAGGTTGAGGTCTGCGAGGACTGATCACTCGTCCAGAGGATTTCTACCGATTATGGTGTGTCTGAGTGTGGTCGTGAAGCCTCGATACTGAGGAAGCTGTGGCTCACTAGGAGCTGTTGCACCATGGAATTTGCTCCCTGACATAAAGAAGTAATTTCGATATTGTCTGGATGTTAAAGTTCGGTGGTTCCGAAAATGGGGAAATGGAATGGACATGGAAAAGCATATACTTGTAGGTGAAGTTGGGAAGTTACCATTGGCGGTTACGCTAACGGCATATGTAAACGAGTGCTAAGGGCCTTAGTACTCAGGCAGCAGTTCAGTCCTTATGCAGGCCAGTTAAGTTTATTCGTGTCGGCTTGCAAGACGTTTTGGTCTGTCTCAGGGCTGAGATGAAGCAACTCCACTTGTTACCTTGAAAACAACCGCTCCCAGTTTTGAGTCATACAGATCCTTTCTGTTTGCGCAACTTCGAACAGTTTTAATGACCCTTACCAGTAGATATATTGCGGCTGTACACATTTTCTTGTGTATTCACGCCGGAACTTTCAATTCGTGTATGTTCCGGTTCCTTGTGGATGAACTATCGATAGCAGGTGATTCAACTGTATTGGCCGATAAGAAGAGTATCAAGTCGAAAAGAACGCAGAAAAGCATGTGTACTGTTAGGGAGTTCAGAACTAGCAAGACTGCCCCGATAATGTGCAACCTGCAGCCCGCCGACTTCTATCTGCATCCCGCGCGTGTGTTCAGATACACTTAAGTTACGATCCCCATCGGTATGAAGGACAATGTTTTGAGTGACCTTGTGAACTGTGAACACATAAATATGATCGATAACTTTACAGTTGTAACGGGCTTCGTGTATGTTGCGGGGACACCTTCTGCAATATGTTGGAAAATTCACAATAATTGATAATGGGAAGAGTGGGAAAAATACGTAGCGGTAAGCTCCACCATCTCCCCTACTCTGCCACTTTTAAGTACCTTATAAAATAATAATCAGTACAAGTTTATTTGGGGACCGCGGTAGCACAGTGTTTAAGGTGCTGTGCTACTAATCGGAAGGTCGCTGGTTCGATCCCAGCTAGTGTCAGTGGATTTTTCATTGACATAAAAATCCTTCCGATCGCACTGTGGCCCTGGGGTCGACTCAGCCTCTAACTGAAATGAGTACCAGGAGTATTTCCTGGGGGTAAAGGCGGCCGGTGCTTAAGGCTGACAACCATACCACCATCCTATGCCTTTGTTACGAAATCTGGGAGCCTTAACTTCCTGGAACCCTCTGGGCCTGTCCAGGCCTGTAATGGGACTGCTTTACCTTTTACAAGTTTATTTAAGTCACAATTTTAAAGTCGTAGAATGGATAAAAATTAAAAAAAAAAATAGCAGTCAAAACAACGGAAGTAACCTTCTCACTGATGTTCTTCCAGTCCCAAAAATTAATGTACGCCCTTTAAATTAAATCATAATCAATTGCAGTAACACTCATAATCAACGCTAATTTTAGTCTACTAATCTCTTAACATAAAATAATGTTTCCGTGAAAAAAGTACCCTTTATTTTCAACAAGTGGTTTGCGTCCCGTGCAGGCTTCGAAGACTTCCGCATGACCCTTGAGCACAGAAAAGCTGCTGCACCCCATTTACAATGCACTGGTGTGAAATGAACTTAACACAAGATCACCGGCTAACTAAACCCGCTGATGGCAACGTTTAAAACATCTGTGCCTATTCTGCTTTCAAACGATCTGCTCACGAAGCTGCCAAGATTAATTAAAGACACCCTCGACTGCTTAGTGTATACGGCTTTGGAACAGGATTGTGATTATGATTATTTAAAGTCATAAACTAAAATACGGTTAATGTGGAATTTCATTATAGTAGAAGGCCCCAAACTCCAATCCATGCATCCCTTTCTCGAAGAATTAAAACAAGTTGATCTCTTAACACATGTTTGAAACACTTTATGCATAAGTCCTATATTTGTCCAACTAATGCACACAAATTATTATAAAATTGTTAAACAGTTAAAGTCATTTAAAATTATAATAGTTGTTCCAACATGTTTCGGTTTACATAAAACATCATCAGGGAGCTCTCAGCCTGTGCTTCGCTAAAGTTTCAATGTTGACTTCGGTTACATACCGTTATTTGAAGTTATCGGTATTGTGGCTGCATGTGGCTGCATGTGGCTGCATATGCAGCCACAATACCGATAACTTTAGCGAAGCACAGCCTGAGAGCTCCCTGATGATGGTTTATGTAAACCTAAACATGTTGGAACAACTATTATAATTTTAAATGATTTTAACTGTTTAACAATTTTATAATAATTTGTGTGCATTAGTTGGACAAATAAAGGACTTGATACTATCAACATGCACGGTGCAACTACGAACTTTATGTATAGCTTATTAAAGCGAGAAAAAATCTGGGATTTGCCTGCGAGTTAATATCACCATGTGCCGTCGGATACGCATGTGGAATGACTAAAAATATTATTTTTATTTAAAACGAGAGAGTTATGGAAACACACCACTGTACTTTATTGTACGATTCCCCTAACAGTAGCTGTATTCGCACACAAAATATCCAGCCTTTACGTATTCTCTTCAGCGAACACCATGAAATATTTCTCGTCCGCCTAAACGGGGTTGGCTACCACCAGTTTGTTAGCAGCAGTTTATAGGAAATGATATCACACGTTCTGTTTGTTCATTTAAACGTAATGATACTTGTACACTTCTCTTACGATGTATGACCATAAAATAAAACCGTACAATGCAATGCCACCACATGTCCGTCACCGTACGCGTGTTTTATGGTTACTTGGAAACATGCGGTTTGAACTTGTTTGATTTATGGCATTTGAAGGCCTTGCGGTGAGATACACGGCTGTAGACTTTGTCTTAATGTGGCTGTTATTGAGAAGATGCAACCTCTTGATGGAACTGACGATTTAAAAAACTTTTAAGAGTTTAGAGCCCAGTGGTAACTTCATGTACCACCTGACATAACATTAAGAAGCTCTCCATTTTATCCAGTGCTGCTTATGAATCTGACAATAAACGTTTACCGTCAACTGTCTGGTATTTGGGGTGGAAACAGACTCTTTTCTCTTTGAGGCCTGAGATGGATTGTTTTACATACTAGATATATACACGAATGAATATCCGAAGAGTTAAAATATCTTCATTTGTCGCTTCTTCTATAGACATAAAAAGAGGAAAGTTACTCTTCGTCAGGCTGCTAAATGTTGATAAAAAAGAAATCACCTGTAGGGTCGTTTCTAAGTCAGCTATAGTTCAGTTATAAGATTGCGGAGGAATCCCGTGATTTTGTGGAAAACGAAGTTTTGGCGCCGTGTTCACAAGATCCTGCAATTGGATATTATCTTCGGTTAGTTATGTTCTCTTTTCTTATTTTCCTGCCACGTACGCCTGGGATTAAACAGCAGTCTCTTTTCTTGATTTTTAAATATATTCCTTTGATGTTCTTCGACCAAACATTTTATATATTTCTTAGTTCCCTGTGCGTGCTTCATGTTCGGCACCAGTAAGTAACTAAACATACCATTCTGTGGTAACATTCGTCGCTCATATTAGTCCGGTATTATGGAATATTTTAAACGAATAATATCAACCCCCCCCCCCCAGAGTCCGCAGATTCTTGTCTCTATAATCCTTCCTAATATTATCCTCCCTGTTGCATTTTGTTCTCAGTTACGACTTTCCACAAAATCTGTATGCATTTTTTCTCTTCTTCCGAGTTTTGTGTACGGGCCGTAATTTTCCGTTGTACTTATAGTATCCTTTTGTGTGATTCTTATGCTGCATTCTACATTGCGTCCATCTGTTCCAAATATTTCCATAAGCACTTATTTAGAAAGTGCAGCTTTTTTCCAAATCATTTTCGCCACTTATATTAAGCTCTTTTGAACATTAATATGATTATTCAAGTGGAACTAATTACCTGGTCTTCAGAACGTCGTGGAACGTGAGTAAACATTGGAAGTGAAACAATAATCCAATGCACAATTTTGTCCCGAGCCAGGACAGCCTAGTCTACGAACGCGTAGCATATTTCCTTTCAACGTGCGAAAGAAGCTACATCCTCGTATTTCTTAAGGTGAGAGCTATTTAGTTAGTTAACAGCAAAGCAAGATAACACATTTGCAGTCTTTTTTTTTTTGTGATACAAATGTGACAAGCAAATAATGCAATGAAAGTGAGTTAACGACTCTAAATTAAAAGTCCTTGAATCCGTATATGTAAATGATCTCATATTTTATTATTAACGCATGTTTTATTTAGAAAATGTAGGAATTCATTGCATATCAAAATTTTTATAAAGTTTTTTTTGTATCATCGTGTCTTTATATCAAAATATATTCAATTATGCGCTATCATGACAAACTTGTACCATAGATTAATTTCATCTGGGAATTTAAATCTGTTAATATTCGGTCTAATTTTAATTGAAGTCAAAGTTGTGTTCACCACGAATGGACTGTACTTCTTGTTGTCGAGGATAAACACCTCAGCTGATCAAACTGGACGGATCGTTACCTTTTTAAAGAAAGCCATTGAACCTCGTCCCCATTCACCCGAACCCAACTAGCCTGTCACATCTTAATACTTCACATATTTCCATCTAATAACAGGAAAGGTCTGAACACACATTGTTGGCTTGTTCAGTTTCGTAAATCAACACTTGTTTTATTAATGCAGTTTTGTTATTCACTGAATGCGCATTTAAATATTTGTTTGGCTTAGAAAAGAGCCTCTTGAACACGCTGGCATGAGTCATTTCCACAACGTCCGTAGCTGTGTAAAGTGTCTTGAGACAGACTCTCAAAATTTATGGCTTTTGTTTTGTGTAATATTTCCCCAATCTGCGGCGAACGGTTTGGCTGTCAATTTCTTGTTAACCAGTAATTTAAACGAATATGGTTGCCGTCAGGTCTTCTCATATGTTCTTGTTTCTCTCAATCCAGATTTGTTTACAGTTACTTTTCGACTTGTCTAGGTGAAAGTAATATTTCGACCGAAGAAATAGGGCGTTAACACATGAATGGGTGATATTACACGAGGAAAAGTTGCATACTGCTTACTAAACATCCAAAGAGATCTGACGAGGGAACTGGAAGTGGTGGAAGGGGTATGTAACACCTATGGGGAAATAAGAATTTCATATAAAATTGTGGGTCGGTGAATAATGAAGTAGGAAACCATTACCTAGGCATATGTAGGAAGATAATATTAAAATAAAATGGGTCATAACTAAACATATGAGGTTGTTAGTTGAATTAACCTTGTTTACGTTTGGATCCAATAACAGAATTTTGTAGACAAGACAGAGAAACTACCAGTTCTTACGTGGAGAATATTGTCACTAGCCGAGTAGGTGCCGGTGTTTTAGGAAAGATTCTACACCGTTGTATTATTTGGTTAATTTGTTAGATTGTTCGTCATAAGTGAACTTTCAAACGGCATTCAAATGGTCAAGTAGAGCTTCACTGTTCCATCCATAAAAGACGTACAGATGAAGCGAATCCCTTAGTGTATCACTGCATTAAATAGCCCCAGTGTATTACTTCTCTGTGCTATCTATAACACTTTCAATTCTTAGCTGCTAATGATGCATTGTAGTTGTACCGGCTGTTGCTTTGTAAGTAATGCAGTGCGTCATCAGTGGTGATACGGCTGACCATAATACACGAGCCATTATCACCGCTTCGTATCGAGATTTGGTGTGTCACAGTGCATTCGAGTTTGATTCATGATCCTGTAAGGACAGATGCATTAATCTCTGTCTTTTTCTGTATTCAGTGTCCAAACTAGATACATCTGAGAACGAAATAAACTGCGCTTATGAAGTGATGAATACTGTCTTTGTGTCGGCGTGTCGTCAGAACAAATTTCGGAATATAATGGCAAGTGAAGATTTTGGCGTCGGGACGGACACCACAATCCGAACCTTCTTCATTTTCCGTAGGTTTAAACAAGATATTCCAGACAGGCGCTGAGTTAATTGAATATTTTAATAAATAATTCAATTCAGATTCAAGTTATTTCATTCGACAGATAGAGCACTTGTCTGCCAACGTATAAATGTCATTTCTGTGAAAGCTCCAACGCTGCACTCCTCGTAATTTATTCATCACTGCAAACGAAATTGGTTTCATTATAAGACTGCTTTCTGTCATTGTCGTCTTTCTTGTTGATGCGAAAATACACCCTGGTAGGTCTTTTTAACACTCGAAACAGCAAAACGTTTTTATATTACTTCTACAGGCGTCGTCGACAAATAACAACAGTACAGGGAAGTTAAAGGTTCCAAATCTTTTCCACAAATGAGGAAAACCGAAAACATTGGGTACAATACAAATACACAGTTACACTAATTGTAATATCAAAGCAGTTTCTTGAATATAAATTGTGGATGGAAGGAGAGACGTTTCTGGACACGTGAAGTAGTGATTTAGAGAACAATTAATGCACCTAGGTGTACAGATAATTGATCCCTTTAAGACTAGGACAAGGTGAAGAACCCTTCTGTCCAGTTATATCGTATATCTGTAACAGCACTGCTTTGTGTGAAGACCTAGTATTTAAATAAATGTATTATGTAGCATTTGTGGAATATTATTGACAGGGGAAAGCCAAAATACTCGGAGAAGATCCTGTCCTAATTTTTATCTTGCAGAGAACAGAGAACACAGTGTGCGTCAATAGATATATTGGTGATGCGGTAAAAGACAAATCATTGTTTGTTGTAAGAATTATTCGGACCAAATAAACGCAGTATGCGGTAAAAATGCAGCATTTGTAGTGTTAAACCGGCGACGTTCATGATGGTAATAATGGAAGGAATGACATCCTAGCAATGACCTTCACCAACCGAAGAAACTTGCTATAAACCTATTAATGGAACTGGTCGCTCTAGTGAACCTCTAGAATACGAAGTAACCTCAGTCTGCACTTCCTCGTTGTGTTCGGTTCTCAGAAGAGTGGTATCTCGTCAGTCATACTGCACATTCTAACAATGGACTGTAGGTACAGTTGGCTAACTGGAAATGAAGGCAGTAAGAGCCTGCGAAACGTCGGTTACTATTAGCCGATCGACACAGCGTTTAATCCCAGAACAATTAAAATTTTATCGACGCCGCTCTGAGAAGGCCAGTCTCACAGCGCGAGATTTGTCTCTACAGTATTCACCTGTGCAAAGAATGAGAGTTAAAAAAATTTACTCCGCAGTAAATAGGCCTGAATGTTGTTCTTTTAAAATAAACTATTAGTACTTTGGACACAGAAAAGTGTTTCTTTACATTAGGAAGTATGCATCATTTTGCAGAGCTAGTTCTCCAGAAAAATATCATGTCTTGTACCTAAATTTGAGTGGTTTAGGCACGTAACAATTTTCGCTCCCTTTACTTTCAAACGAAAAATTTAATTAATTTTGAAACACCGTGGAAATATATCAGGCGGAACGTGTGCGGTGTATCTGCATGCTGAATTTTGTGACCTATTATTCACCCTAAAACGTTTTGTACGCTGCTTTAAATACCCGTAAAATGTACCTAAAAAATTTTAAAAGAAACGAAGATGAAATTCTGTTATTTCGAATAGTTGCTAAATTGTTGGCAAATAAAAATTCCATTCATGAAGAAATTAAGGGTAGACTGAAGTCAGGGAATTCTTACTAACATTGGCTGCAGAATCTTTTGACTTTTAGTTTTCTATCAAAACATGTAAAGGCTATGATATAGAGAATTGTAATATGGCTGTTATTTTGTATGGGTGTCAGTTTGGTCACTCACACTGAGGGAGGAACATAGTTTGATGGTGTTCGAGAAGACGGTGCTGAGAAAGTTATTTTGGCCTTACGAGGGACGGGAAAACTGGGTAGCGAAGAAAGCTATATAATAGTTTTATGCTACGCGCTTCTCACCAAATATTATTCAGTTCATCAAATCAAGAAGCACGAGATGGGGGGAGCATGTAACACTTGGGAGACAGGAAAGGTGCATACAGGAGTTTAGTGGTAAGACCTGAGGAAAAGAGACTACTTCGAAGACTTAAGCGAGATAGGAGAATAAAAATAAAATAGTTTTTCATGAAGTGGGAGGGGGGTAATTGACTGGATTAATCTGGCTCAGAATAGTGACAGGTGGCGGCTGATGTGAATGCGGTAATAACCTTCAGGTTCCATATAATGCGGGGAATTTCTTGACTAGATGAGGACCTATTAGATTCTCATGAAGGACTGTGCTCCATGGTCTTGGATAGCTAAACGTGTAAAAATGTCATATACGACTATACGGATATCTTCACATATTCATTTATTCCGTGTATGGCCAGTACTTTAATGTATTTCGGAATGTATCTACAAGCCCTTGTTTAAATGTTCGACATAGGATAATTCAGTGTATTGAGGCTGTATATAAGTGTTATGTGTTTTTAAGTTTAGAATTTTATTTTTTGCATAATGTTTGAAAGGTCACAGGTAACAGGAGCCGTTGTTCCCCTCGTGAAGCTATTACAAATAAATCACAGTTTTATACGGCGCATAACGAGAGGGCAATTATGAATGATAACGCTCACAGGAAGTGGCAGGAATCAGCCATTGCTTATGTTGTTAAGCGGTTAATCCCAATGCCTAGTCGTTGATTTATGTACCACCATGCTTAACATTCAAAGGTTGTGTCTTCAGAGTGTATTTGAGCTTTTTTACGATTCTCAAACAACGAACGTTATTCTATACGCCATTAACTTACTGATTTTTCTAACCGAGCTGGAATGTGTTTACTGTGCTATACGAACGGCATATTTAAATATAATTCGGGTTAGTCGTAGATTTTAAAGGTTTAGGGTACTGTTTCTGAACTTGATTGGGGGCAGGTAAAGAAGCGTGACATACATCTGACAGATCTTATCATTTACGGGCCCAGTTCGAAATGTGTGCTTCCTGAGTGGGAGTCGGATTTGTTACCGCTGTATCAGCCTGTTATATCGCGTTTATCGGAGCATGTCGGCCTAGCTGAAAACATTTTCACAAGCAGTATGTTGAAGTACGGAATTTTATCGGAATTTAGTCCAATATTCGACGTACAGACTTGCCTATAGACGGCAAGTCTCAGCCAACAGGGGACTGAACTCCCAAGTTACTAAGAAGAAAAATTTAGTCTGCGGTTTACGGAGCAAGCAGTATGAAATGGGATGTTAAACCGAAAACAAAGAAGCGATTTGGTAACTGAGCATGAAGCCATCGAAAGCGGGCAGATCGGGTTAGTGACAAACAGCGGCAGTGGCAAGTCGTGAGTGAGTGTAGTGACTTCACATCTTTGCGGCAACCGGTTCATCTCGTCTCACTACTTTCAAACACCGCGAAAAGGCAACAAAACAAGCACTCACACACAAACTCATTTACAGCGCTTACACGATGTAAGGGAGGGGAAGAGTGGGGTGGGGAGTGACTGGGGTGGAGAGCGAGAGAGAGATTTCATAATGATGGTCAGAATTTAAAATACATCGTGAAAAACAGATTTGAAAATGGGGAAAGCATTTTCGAAATACGTTCTTTGTGATTTTAAATCTATTTTTACCTTTGATATTTATACAGGAAACAAAATTTAGATGCCCTACCGAACGTCACGGTCGCAAAATGTTTGGGAGAATTTTGTTTCAAATCTTGCGTCAGAGACTGGATGTCCTGAATGACATTTTTTGTGTGCCTTCAGTTCAAGTATTTCTTACGATTGTACCTCAAATTAGCCCACGACCGACTCCATTAATATCCCTTTTGTTTCATTTGCGAATTATTTTGTCATTCTAAGCTTTGTAGGCCTAATCATTAGCACGTCGTCATATAAACCGTCAATGAACAAGTCTACGTATTTATATGGAAACTTAACTTGACGTCATTTTTGTGGAAGGTAATGTTACTCCATTGTGATATAAGTGCATGCTTCCCATTCACGGCAACTAGACGTGGCAATCACAAAAGAAGGTTAAGACATCTTTTTTTGGAAGATTCTTTCTCTGAGTTTCTGGGGAACCCTACCGAAAAGGGAACTTTTGAAAGACGGCGTCGAAATTCAGCCCAGTTTTGGGGCCCATCCGGTCACCTCTTCTTATGGTACCGGGGGTTATTTCACCTGCAGTACATTGGCCGAGGCTTAAAATTGCTCCTATAGCCAAGGCTAAGAGTGTGCAAAGCGCTGCCTCTTCTCTCCCTTATCTGTCTTCATGGTTTGCACAGGGACAAATTTACCTTTACCTTACTTACTGAGACTACAGTTTCTTTCTTGTGGAGCTTTTGGTGACGAGTGTTGCGAAGAGAAACAGTTTGTTTAAGAAACGATTTTGAATAAAGTATCTTCAAGAGAAAGAAGGAACAGTGAACGACAATTGTGACACAGGCACGAGAAAAGTTTCGACCCAGCTGTTTAACGTATAAAATGCAACAGAAAATGTTAATTGTTTTCTTTCCAGGGAATTTGATGTTTTTCCATACGTGGAATTTTTCCTATTACGAAAACCTCAATCACCGTACTTGGAAGGTCTCTGCGGTGGCATCTCTAGCATAATCGGAAAGAGTAAGGAAACCGCTGAATTTCCAGATGAATGAGAATTCCTGTAGAATTAAAACGTGTTAAGGTTGCCATATTAAAAGGTTAAGGTGTTCTGTTTTAAATTTAACTTCCAATATTAAACACTGATGAAGGCGGAGTTTCGCATATGAAGTAAGATGGCACATTACAGCCCGACATTGTCTTTTTTCCTTAACAAGAAGAAAAGTAAAACTTTCTGTTAGGCTTGGATTTCTTCGTCAGATAGTGTTTATATAAAACCACATGTTGTGTTCGTAGCACCATGGAGGACGGAGTAATGTTCCTGGAAGTAACAAATAGAAATCGAAACAAAATCCTTATACGGAAAACTCGTTTCAGGATTGATATAAATATGTACAGTACCTAGTTACTAGAAGGTACATACTGAGGAGCTTAATGATCTATACTCCTCACCAAATATTGTTCGGGTGATAAAATCGAAAATAATGAGATGGGGGGCCATGTAGCAAGTATGGGGGAGTGGAGAGGTGTATACAGGTTTTGGGTGGAGAAACCTGAGGAAAAGAGACGACTTGAAAGACCCAGGCGTAGATGGGAGAATAATATTAAGATGGATCTTAAGGAAGTGGGATGTGGGGGTATGAACTGGGTCGAGCTGGCTCAGGATAGAGACAGATGGCCGTCACTTGTGAATGTGGTAATGAACGTTTGGGTTCCATAAAATGCGGGGCATTTTTGACTAGGTGAAAACCGGGTAGCTTCTCAAAAAGGACTGTGCTCAATAGAGTAAGTAAGTAAGTAAGTAAGTACGTACGTACGTACGTGCGTGCGTGCGTGCGTGCGTGCATACGTAAGTTGCTAGAAGCATGGTTTATGCTGAATGACTCACCATTCGATGTCAGTTACAGCAAATAATAGGGCTCTATTTAGGTGAAAACAGATGTAAGCGGTGGGTCTAAATTAACAAAGTTGTTTTTTTCTTCTCGGTATCTTGTTGAAACTAGCCCTAGAACTGATAACGGGTATGTGAAACGTTTTCATAATGTTTCTAAGTATGAATAACGTTCGCAGCTGACCCGCACTACTGGCCATGCGTTCATTAACTTCACAGTCGAAATCAAATTAACGAAAACTGTAGAATTTCTATGCTAAGGAACATTTACCCACATACGAGAAACCGTCGTTTTGTGTATAAGAACGGAGCTGTCGACAAAAGAAAAATGATTGGGTTTATGTGATGAGATGTTAGAATGGTGTGATGTAAATTTACATCCGACATAGGAAGTAAAAGTCGACATTATAGCAGAACATAGTTCTAACTCTGGTTGATTTGTTAGAACGCATGCTTTCAGAGAAACGCGACGCATCGGCCTCGGGCGTTCTTCATGGGTAAGGAGAGTAATGCGCTACACATCTGTCCTCCGCCGGAAGTTGTTTTGCATTAGGCTACTCTATAGAACACGGGAACAAAGTCATATTAAACCACTGTAATGGCGAATCCTTGTAAAATATATTGAACACAGGTACTGGAGAACTAGGAGATTGGTGACGCACGTCAGTTGCACGTTCTGTGTGGCTTCAGCTTGTCAGATACAAACTCATAGATTCCAGTGGTGGCAAAAGGGGGAGGGGGAAGCCGGTACAAATTATCGGGGCCTGGTGGTCCGGAAGGGGGCCCCAGGCCTGACTATGTTGCTTATACTTTTCACGGTAGTATAACTGTTTGTCGATTTACAATTTAACCCTTTCAGAACAAGCCAAAGTCTTCCTGGAAATGAGATTCAGTCTTTCCAATTTAGTACAAATATGTTTAGCCTCCTTGCTTTGGGTGGGGGGGGGGGGGGGCGAACATTTTTTTTTCCGGGCCCCCATCCCGTCCTCGGGGGCCCTTTTTTTTTTTTATCACCCCCCGTTTTTTTTTTTTTTACTTACAAAACCATACTTTTTAATTAAATTTTA
>Ga0123354_10007211_pt1 | contig 16672 bp, 9 predicted proteins | sample TergutLab28metaG_2_FD_97872 | JGI IMG/M metagenome (GOLD analysis project Ga0123354, IMG submission 97872) | Labiotermes labralis P4 segment gut microbial communities from Petit-Saut dam, French Guiana - Lab288 P4 | ecosystem: Host-associated > Arthropoda: Insects > Digestive system > Gut ...
GAACGGTGACACACTACGACCTCCCACGCGAAACTACACCTTGATCTGTGAAGCAAAGTTGTCCCTGTTCATGCCATGAAGGCATATGGTGGAGTGGAAGAATAGCTCCACTTATTCTTGACCTTGGCACTAGATTGGGTAAGTGGTTCGATTCACATCTCGGCAGCCCTACTTACCCCCCGTGGAAACAGCCCCCAATACACATTCAGTAGTAGGCTGGGTGGGCCCTGGAACTGGTCAAGACGATGTGAAGGAAATATAAATCTCTTGCAGCGAATCGATCCTCGAATCCTTGGCCGTCCAACCGGTAGCCACGTCACTGTACCGCCTGAGCTATCCTGGCTCTCACTGAAATTATAATTTGTGAATCTGAAATCTTTTGATTTGCAACAGGGTTTTGTACTCCTTCTGCCAGACATAGAGAGAGAGAGAGAGAGAGAGAGAGAGAGAGAGAGAGAGAGAAGTGGAATTCATGATGGTTCAGCAAGGTGATTGAAATTTTTGATATCCAGGATCTGAGCAAACTATAGTTACAGTAGTACAATGGAAGTTTGATATCTGGCACCTCCAGAACAAGAGGATTGCCGGGTATTGTAATTTTCCGAATGTTGGAAAGTTATACTAAATGTGTGTGACTGAACCTAGCAATGTCGTGAACAGACATGACTATTTATTTTCCCAATTTATACCTCATCATGTTTTCCCTGCCACGCTGTCTATTACTGTTTGTTACTACTTACATAATAATTTGTGTTTATAACCTAAGAAAACCAATAAGACACAAGTAATTCATGACTGATTTTTTTCAAAATCAGTGCTTGATGCTGCAGATTAATGTATTAGTGAAATGAAATGTACCTCTTAGTCAATCTTCCATTAAAGTAGCTTTCCAGATCATCCAATGCCAGCTATCACAGCTTTAACTTATTTTATTCTCTCCTGTCCATGTTAACTTCAACCTATGTAATAACTGAAGTATATATGTATGTATGTAGAGAGATTCCTACATGTGAGAGTATTTCTTCTCATATTTTTAGATTCTGGAGTCGAGAGAAATACGAGTTCCCATTGTAGTGGTTGGCAACAAGGTTGATCTTGCTGAGAATGGCCGGCGTGCTGTTTCACGTGAGATAGCAGAAACTATAGCTCTGTTCGACTGGGAATGTGGATATGTCGAATGCTCTGCAAAGCAAAATTCCCACATTATTGATGTCTTCAAGGAGCTGTTAGTCCAAGCCAAAGTCCACTATAACCTTAGTCCTGCCGTTCGGAGGCGCAGGCAGTCACTACCAAACTACATCACTGGAAGTTCAGCCAATAAAAACAAACACATGCTCAAGAGGAACTCTTGTACTGTTGCTTGAACATTTTTATATGTCAGGTTGACTGAGATAATCTAATGCCATATTATTGGCATGATTTGTATTCCTTGAAACAGAAGGAAGTTGCAAGCTTTGATGGAAATAGTTGGTGTAAAACTGAAATATAGGTCAGGGTTATGAAGAAAGTAAGCACCATATGGTTGTGGGAAAGTTATTGGTAAGTTGGCAGTCAGGGTTTGACATAACATCAGTGAATATAAGAGATATGGAGGAAAGAAAAGCAGGATTTTTGTTTGTGTTTGCAAAAAGATGAAATCTTTAATCTTTCTATGTTTAATTTTTATACAGAAAGCACTTACCTCTGTCTATACACGTCCATGGTAACATATCTGCTGTTTTTGACATTCAGAGGACCGTGCATTGTGACGTATTCTTATAATGAAAGTCAACAAGATGCACTATCCATCATCAGGAGTATCTCAACACTGTAAACACGCAATAGGTACTTGCCATGCTAGTTATGTTGGCGTCTTCTAGCGTGGTCAGTTCCATCCTGACCATGCTAGTGGACGCCAACAGAACTAGCATGACAAACACCTATTGCGTGTATACAGTGTTGAGATACTCCTGATGATGGATGGTGGACTTGTCTGAAACATGTACAGTACTTCATCAAATAATTTGAGAAATAGTGCATCTCATTGGCTTTCATTATAAGAATATATCTGCTGTTGTTAAAAAGTCAGAAGTAACTCTTTTTCAGTTGAAGGCTGGCACAGCAGGTTCCATTCACTGATATAAACCTTAGAAAAGGATGTGTCTCAGCCCCACATTTCATGCCCAACTTTAAATGTTCAAAGAACTGTGCGAACTATGTGTACTGTCTGCTTAAACAATAAAAACACTTTATCTTCCAATGGAGTCTTATTTATTTATGTGTTCCATATGATTTTCAGAATAAAGTCGATTATTTCTCTAACTGATATGTGTAATGTACATGCCATGTGTTTACTATGGGGTAGTCTGTCGGCAAGTGTGGTTAGGATAATTGCCTTTTGAGATGTTTTATATATTCAGTTCTTGTGCATTATAAACATGTCTTCATGAACACTTTAATCGGTCATCTTCACAAACTCCAGAGAAATTAGCTGAAGATAAATATATTACTTGATAATTACTTGACAACGTGAGTGTTGAGGAATGAGGAGAAACTTCTCTTATCTGTCTGCTTTTGTTTTAATTGATGGTGTAGGTAATTAGGTAAATTATCATTCCAGTAACCTTTCCATCTTTACCAACTTATTTCTTGGTTATGGAATCACTTTGGTTTAAACTGTAGAATTTTATTTGACATTTATCCAGTTTTGTCTGTGTTTGGGTAGTTTTGTTTTTGAGTCTAATACAGCTGCTATCTGTCATAGTGTCCTGTCTTTACAGATTGAATTCCGTGTAAGTCTCTCTAACTGTTAAAGGTACAGTTCCAAATATCAAAGTAGGAAGTGGTGCTGCTTTCTAAAATTGTAACAGTTCTTCCTTTTCCATTCTAATATTTTTAAGGGTTTCCTTGATTAAACTGCATTGAGTTGAACAGTGGTAAACCTAATTCTCAGTGTTTAAATGCAATTGTGCTTTGTGATGTTATTCAGTGTAATTATCAAATAATGACAGTATAGCTCATTAATATTGTTTATTTATAAACTCAACGGTATGTTATCCATTCCAATTATCCAGTAGTAATCCTTCTTACCGACTCGGCACCGCATGCAGTCATTGCAGTCACCCAGGAGATGAAGTAGTATTGAACAAGTTTGATAGATGGCAGAATAACTTCCAGCGTTTTCACAGATGAAGAAACTGACACATCCGTGCATATTTCTGATCTATATTCCATGGTATTGAACATTCGTGCGTGTCATGGATGTATTATTTGATTCTCGTGAATGTTGTACGTATGGTGATTGTTATCGATAATAGTTGTTATTATCCCTTCGATAAAAGGAGGGCGTGTGTTTACAGTACGTAGGTTAACATCAAGGTGAAGTTAGTCGTGTAATAGTATAGGGTTGAATAGTTTCACTTCAATAAATACTGCCGTGTGCAGTTAGACGGATAAGTCAGTTCATGATAATTGGTTATGGTTACACCGCTATAGATTTGTTTGTACATAATTTGGGGAGTAATGTAACCCATACCAAAAAACCTTCATCGTACTTTTGAGAACCCGGTCATTATAAAAATGCTTTGTTTTCACTTTAGTGTGCCAACTCTCCCGAAAGGTATTGGCTTGAACACAGACTACAAGAGCAACTTACGATTTACTCTTCGTGAGTCATCTTAATATGCTGTCTTTTACAGGATGACTAACCATGACAGACATTTCGATACTTTGTACACATAATGTATATAGTTTTATCTTCTGTATGGAGAGGGCAGTGCAGATTACCACGTTTAAACCAGTCCTTCTATTCTGTGGTATTAAGGGTAAGTGCAGTAGTGAAACGTTTAGTCTCCAAACGAATAATTTCAGCACTGCTTGTAACACTGATGCTTGTCTGTACATCTCTGTCAATAGCTCTTTCTGCCCTGTTGTTACCTGACTGCATTTGTTCTTTGTAAGCACAGCTCATGTGTAAGGCTGTACAGTTTCTAGCTGTGATGTGTCTAGTTGATTGTGAGATTTGAGTTTCTCATGACAGTAACTGTGATTATTATTTGGCATCATTTATTTCATTTCAGTATTCCGGTAACGTGTCATCACAAACATCAACTGCATCTGCATCTGCTGCTGTTGCAAAACCACATAATAGTCTTGCCAGTGAAACACCTGTTGTAACAACAAAACCACTACCTGAAATCACAGCTACAAGTGATATATTTGTACCAAAAACTTCAGTAAAACGTGGCATAGTATTAGAGGACAAACAATGGCACGAACTAAGAATGGACTACTCAAAGCTCATACAGCATTATCTAATGCTATCAAAAATAAGACTCACATGTAGGTACAATAATTTGTGTCTTAAAATAATTCAGGTGTACTGATTAGGCCATAGGCTAGATAGCCACAGAAGTGGGGTTCAGTTAATGGCATGGATAGAGATTTTTTCTGTCCTTCAAAACTGTCTGTATCAACTCTGGGACCACTCATTCTCCTATCTGATGGGTACCAGAAGGATTACCACAGCAAACAATTGTAATTTTTTCATGTTTTAGCAGTTGTGTATAACCAGTGTGCTTCAGGCAACTATAAACCCATAAACCTGCCACAGTAGTGGCCATTTTGCCATATTTGTGAAATCTAAAACACTTGCCATAGTTATTGAACTGTTTACAGAATGAATCTGCTCCCAGATTGATCTGGGAGTTGAATCCAGAACCCTGTGAATCTATGATGCATAAAATCCCAGAAGAGTGATATCTTAACATTATGTCTTTGCCTGACTTTGCTGTAAGTGGTTTCATACTTGTCAGTGTTCTGATGGTTTAAAATGTAGCCTTTGCAAAACTTCAGACTATGGGTGCCTTGGATTTCATTTTAATATGGGCACCTAATTTTGACCTAGAAGAGAGAGATGGCATTTTTCTTCAAAACAGTGATACCCATCTGCCAAGCACCACATGTCATGTAAAGTATTGTTTACACAGAGCTGCGTGAACTAAAATCTTAAAAATTTGGTTCTGTACATGCAATATGGGACACATTTCTAATTTGCATTATGAGATTTTTGTGTCCTACAAATTATGGTGCTTGTATCAACTGTTGTGAATTGCTGCTGACTAGCCCACATAATAGGGTCTATATTTTTCAAGCCCACAAGGAACATACTGATTGTGACAGTCTTTTATTATGAGGATAAGATAACAATAATACTTTATACAGTGTTGCACTCTTGCAGCTCTGGTAGTAATGACAGCTATGGCAGGCTATGCATTGGCTCCGGGTTCACTCAGCCTGACAACATTTATCCTATGCTGTGTTGGAACTGGGCTCGTGTCGTGTGCTGCAAATTCTGTCAACCAGTTCTTTGAGGTTCCTTTCGACTCTCAGATGACTCGAACCAGGCGCAGAGCCCTTGTTCGAGGTTTGGTTACGTAAGTTATGATAGTGCAATATAGTATAGTACAGTATAATATTTCTTAATGTACATTCTTATGTTGTTAGTCTGTCTAAACCTAGGTCTTTCAAGTGGTCTCTTTCCTTCAGGTTCCCCACCAAAACCCAGTATGAATTTTTTCTCTCCCTCGTGCATGCCATATGACCCACCCATCTCATAATCTTTGATATGAGCAGCCAAATAACATTTAGTGAGGATTACAAATCATGAAACTTACCATTATGAAATTTTATGCATCCTCCCTGTACTTCAACTTGGGCCCAAATATCATTCTCAGCACTGTCTTCACAAACACCCTTGGCCTATGTTATTCTCTTAATTTGAGGGAACCACATTTCACACCAGTGTAGGATATATAGAAAATTAATATACAGTTAATTGGACAGTGTTTTTTCCATACTGAAGATGCAGTTAATTTCTTCAAGATATTACACCTAGAATACCAGGGCCACAACTCAAGAAGTAAGAGTGTAGTAAGCTTTGGGCACCCAACTTAAATGCCTGTTCAGGCTGCAAAATGCTGGCATTTAAATTGCAGGATTCAACTTTTCCATACATGCTCTCTTTTTTTAAACACACTTCTTTGAGTTTTTATTCATGTTTAACAAAATAAAATTTAGCATTATGTTTATGAATTAATTAACCCCTTGGACTGGATTGCTGAATGTTTTTCTTTCATACTGTACACTACTGATCCCTTGAATAGCGGAGTTTTCTGTTATTTCTGCCCTCTCAGATTGGAACTGCACTTGCTTGAACAAATTTTGAAGCAAGTGCATTCCGATTACTTTATTCTCTTTGATAACATTTGTAAATGCAATATAAAAATTCAGAGACCCTGACAAATTTTAGTTCCTCAGACACATTCACAAAGCAGTCGTTATAAGTGACAAAGAGACTTTCATGTCCATGTCCGCTTGTAACAGTGCAGTTCCTACCAGACACGTCTGTGAAATTTCATATTTGGGACTTATACTAAAGTTTACTGACACATTTTGATTTTGGTTAAAATGTGGCAAAAATAACAGACTATTTACATGGAGACCTGTGTGTGTTTAAGGCATCTTTATTGTGAGTGATCTTTGCAATGATGACAGTATGCTGTATGTGAGATTTGAACTGAGGCTGTGGTTGATCATTATGCTGGGGATAGACATTGTTCAGTGTGTGGTCTGTACTGAGGCTGTGGTTGAGCATTATGCTGGGGATAGACATTGTTCAGTGTGAGGTTTGTACTGAGGCTGTGGTTGATCATTATGCTAGGGATTGACACTGTTCAGTGTGAGGTCTGTACTGAGGCTGTGGTTGATCATAATGCTGGGGATAGACATTGTTCAGTGTGAGGTTTGTGCTGAGGCTGTGGTTGATCATTATGCTGGGGATTGACATTGTTCAGTGTGAGGTTTGTACTGAGGCTGTGGTTGATCAGTATGCTGGGGATAGACATTATTCACTGTGAGGTCAGTACTGAGGCTGTGGTTGATCTTTATGCTGGGGATAGACATTGTTCATTGTGAGGTCTGTACTGAGGATGTGGTTGATCATTATGCTGGGGATTGACATTATTCACTGTGAGGTCTGTACTGAGGCTGTGGTTGATCAGTATGCTGGGGATAGACATTGTTCAGTGTGAGGTCTGTACTGAGGCAGTGATTGATCATTATGCTGGGGATAGACATTGTTTAGTGTGAGGTTTGTGCTGAGGCTGTGGTTGATCATTATGCTGGGGATAGACATTATTCACTGTGAGGTCTGTACTGAAGCTGTGGTTGATCATTATGCTGGGGATAGACATTGTTCAGTGTGAGGTTTGTGCTGAGACTGTGGTTGATCATTATGCTGGAGATAGACATTGTTCATTATGAGGTCTGTACAGAGGCTGTTGTTGATCATTATGCTGGGGATAGACATTGTTCAGTGTGGGGTTTGTACTGAGGCTGTGGTTGATCATTATGCTGGGGATTGACATTATTCACTGTGAGGTTTGTACTGAGGCTGTGGTTGATCATTGTGCTGGGGATAGACATTGTTCACTGTGAGGTCTGTACTGAGGCTGTGGTTGATCATTATGCTGGGGATAGACATTGTTCAGTGTGAGGTCTGTACTGAGGCTGTGGTTGATCGTTATGCTGGGGACAGACATTGTTCAGTGTGAGGTTTGTACTGAGGCTGTGGTTGATCATTATGCTGGGGATTGACATTGTTCACTGTGAGGTCTGTACTGAGGCTGTGGTTGATCATTATGCTGGGGATAGACATTGTTCAGTGTGAGGTCTGTACTGAGGCTGTGGTTGATCATTATGCTGGGGATAGACATTATTCACTGTGTGGTCTGTACTGAGGATGTGGTTGATCTTTGTACTGGAGATACACATTGTTCTCTGTGAGGTATGAACAGAGGATGAAGAAGCAGCCGACAGAGTGTACCAAGCATGATAAATTGTAAATCTTCCGTTAATGAAATACAGTTGTGCTTGTACATCTTTTTCTGAAAGGTGGAGACATTTAATAGTGTGTGTTGTAAAATGTGTAAAGGCACATTTAAAGTACTTGCACTTCCAAGATTTCTCCTGAATTAATCAGAAATTTAAAATCTAGAGCCATTAAAATGTAGCGTGCAGAAATATTTTTCTCTGCAGACACATCTTAACTTGTTGAGCTGAATTATATACCAATAAATTTGCTTCCTCACTGTTAACTAAAATTAACACTTCAGTTACAGCACCTGGATATTTAACCTGCCATTGCCATGTCTGTCATCAGATATAATTAATCTAGAACCATTTCCAGCTGCCTTCTGTCTCCTTAAGGTAGCTTCTTTCTGAGAGGTTTCCCTATCAGAATTTTGTTTGCTCTTCTTCTCTCCCCCATCCAAGCTACATTCCCAGCAAATCACTGATATTTATTTACTTTGAAACTACTGCTTATAACTTGTTTCATTTAGCCCACTTCATGCAGTGACATTTGCTGCAACATGTAGTGTGGTTGGCCTGTCCACCTTGCACTGGGGTGTTAACGGACTCACTGCTGCACTTGGAGCTACCAACTTGATTCTTTACACCCTCGTGTACACACCAATGAAACGGATCAGTATTCTGAACACGTGGATTGGCTCTATAGGTAAGGAGTAACAGGATCTAAGAAGATCTGCTTCATTAAAAGAAGTGGTTAGAGTGTTTAGTTGTTTACCTATTTTTTAATGCAGTGTTAAGTTTTTACAAGTTCATGCACCAAGTACTCGTGTTTCATCCACCTTCCTATGGTCACAGCTCTGTTTACCTTTTGTGTTCTCTGTCATTTTTTGTATTACAGCACAAGTTCATTATAAGGGAATGTGTCATACAATATCAAAACAGATTACTGCTGTAAGAAATGCAGAAACTAAACTGGCTGAAGTAGTTACACTTCTGACTTATTTTTATTAAAAGTCGTAATCAACATGTTACTTACTGATTTATAATCATGAGGTTTGTCTTAGTTACTGATTTCTAAAATGAAATTTTCTTGTGGCCTGGCATTTCAAGAACTCTGGTTCTCTGGTGTGCTTGATAAAGTGGCTTTGGTTACTACAGTTATACTGTAATGTGGAAAGAAAATACCTGTATGTAGTGGCAAAATCTTTGGTTTTTCTTAATATGATAAAATGGTGGAAAACACTGGAAAATTTGGTTTTTATAATTCCAGTGATAATTAAGCTCCAGGCAAGACTGCCAGTGGCCACTGGGAATGCCATTCCATTAAGATGGCATTACTACTGTAGATGAACTACCAGGAGAAATGTCAAAGAATATAATGCACGAAGATACAACACTAAAGCATGTGGTCATAATGTTGTGGTATATTTGTAAAGTTAGAGGTTGAAGGCTCAAGACATTGGTTCAGTAAACATATGGGAAATATTATATCAGAAGTCTTTCACCTGAGGATGGTAAGTACATAAGTCAAAATTATATATAATGTTAGACATTTTACTAAATTAACATTATTTTATGTTATGTTAACAGTAGGAGCAATACCACCACTGATGGGCTGGGCAGCCTGTGCTGGCACTCTGGAACTTGGAGCATGGATATTGCCCGGCATTTTATACGCTTGGCAGTTCCCACACTTCAACGCCCTCTCATGGAATTTACGTTCTGACTATTCCCAAGCAGGATATCGGATGATGTGTGTTACAAATCCAGATCTTTGTCGGCAAACAGCCCTTCGTTACACTGGGGTAGTGTTGGTGTTGTCGTGCCTTGCGCCTGTTTTAGATGTGACCACATGGCTCTTTGCAGCAGGGTCCCTTCCACTTAATGCTTACTTCCTGTACTTAGGTAAGATCATGGTACACAACCTGTGAGTCTTACAGCAGTGTTTTGCATTTGGTTCCATTTGGACTTAACGCCAATCCACTGATTCTACTCACACGTTTTATGACGGGTGGAAAACGTGGTATTGTGCAGCTTGATGCTTTTCATTTTTCATTTCCTTGCATCTGGATAGTTTTGTTTGAAATATTACTGGTTTTCTTCCCATCCACCTTTTGTTTTCTGGCCATGAGGTTAGTAAGAACACAGATTTTTTTGGGAGTGGTGGTTGTGCCCCTCAGAAATGGGAAAGTAGAGCCCTGCAACAGGTTCTATGCAGTTAGCCACATGATATTTCTGACAGTTTTAATGATTTTGGGTGTCTGCATGTATGATTTTATTTACAAAGTTAATTATGGGTAATTACAGTTTAGATTATTTTCAGTTGTAATATCACAAAAAAGGAGTTAATCTTTATATTCTGAAGAAACATTGTTTATATGTGCTTGTTTGTATTGTATGATGTCAGATGTGCAGGGCACTGATACTGCTGGTTTTTTTATTCTTGACATGGGACATGCTGGGAACTATTGGTGTTTGGTGCATCTGTATCTTAACACATGGTTGATTTTGTTCCATTTAGCTTGGCAGTTCCATCAGCATTCAGATAGCAGCAGTTCACGTCGGCTGTTCCGTTTCTCGCTGGTTCATCTGCCATTGCTCATGGTTATGATGCTGCTTACCAAGAAACAATGGTTCGTGACATCAACTGGAAATGATGAAGAGCAGGTAATGACACCTTCTTATTACTGATGATAATAATCACACATCTCTGAAGCATGTAAACTACTGGGACTGTAACCTGAGGTGCCATGCTGTTAGTTAATCTTGGCACCAAAATTTTGTTGCTGTTCTAGCAAATTATAGTAGGGAAGTTGCACAAATAATTGAATGAGAGTTTTAGCATTTGTATTGGGTTTAAATTAGGATTCAGACTGTTAGAAAACATACAGACAAGCCTCTTTCACAGTAGTATGTGTGTGGAACACCATCACATCGTCACATCTCATGCTACACAGAGGTTATTAAAGAATGTAACAGTAAATGATGCATGTTTTGATAACATGTAATAAGAAATAAGTTAGTGAGTTGAAGGACTTAAAATATGCATTCACATGGAAGAGAATAAAAAGAAATTAAATAAATTGTAGTGGCCTTCACTGTTCCAGGATGTTACACAATGTATGGTGGCAATTGGTTACCGACATTTTGGGAACTATAGGCTGTCCTGAAATGTTGGTAACCAACTACCAACCTACACTGCATAATATTCCAGAAGAGCAAAGGCCTAAACTCGACCATGGCAGAAGCATGAAATCTTGCAATAAAGTTGTTCCCTATTTGTGGGGGTGTTGTCACTAATCTTGTGCATTTTGCGTCTGTTGTGTATTGTTCTGAGAACATCTTTTGTGTGTGTGTGTTTTTTTTTTTCTTCTTCTTCTTCTTCTGTGCTGTAAGTTTGTGCTGCTTGAAGCTGTATGGGGTTAGATTTTCTTGTGAGGTCAGGTTTAAATGAGGTGATGCTTATTATCATGTCATTTTTGTGTCCAATAAATTGTTATTAGGTGGTATGAGTCAATTGGTGGAGTTAGTGTGAATGTGTTCACTACTGTGGTGATGACTGTGTGGGATCCTAACTGTGGTGATTATTTGTTGCAGGAGAGGCCAAACGAATGGAACAAAATTAAAGAGACTAGTCTATCTGTAGTGAATAATTGACCGTCTTAAGTAGCCATGTGTACATATGCCAAAGTTGTACTTAATTGTTTGTTTTAAAAAGTGTTAATTTACTCTAAAATGGGCATTGCTTTAATTTATTCATATCACATCCTGTGATCATCTACTGTTGTCCTTATTCCTAAACACAGAGACCTCCAAACAATATAAAGGTGCAGTAAATCTCATTAAATCGTTTACAGAAATTGGTGCAGTTTGAAGTAACTCTCAGTCTGCAACTTAAGTGTTGTTGTTACACATAACTAAAACCCTGGGAAATCTGTAATTTGAAGCAGTGACTAAGTGTTGTAAGGAAAATACTGTTTTGGAATTTTGAAGGAATGTAGTGCCTCAGTTTTCAGGTAAGAAAATGGAGGCACTACATTTGTGTGAAATTCTGGTGAATTGCTACCAGACAATGCAGTAAAAGGGCAAAGTAAGTCAAAACACAACTAGTTTATTGGTTAGGTGTTAATGATACGACATTTTTTGGCCTACTCGGAGGCCATCATCAGGTTTACAAAGTTCTAAGAGACTATGTCTCAACATCCGCCACACAGAAGCAATATTTAGTCTCTTAGAACTGCGTATACCTGATGATGGCCTCCGAATAGGCCGAAACATGTTGTTTCATTAACACCTAACCAATAAACTAGTTGTGTTTTGACTTACTTTGCCCTTTTACTTCATTGTTACCCACACAATGGGGATGCCTCAACTAAAGTTTGCTACCAGACTATATGGTGTCATATACCACAAAACAGTATTCATAATAACCACCATGAGATCTCAAAACACCCTTATGAAGTGGATAATTGAATATTCTCAGCCTACTGTCACTTCTGCTGCCTCATTGGTGCAAATATTCTGAAGCCTACATGACATCCCACCTGACAATGTTATCAAATCCCCATCGCAGTTAAGACCATCCTACTTTTGCCAAAACTTCATTACAGTTGACAACTCAAAACAGTTTTATTGCATGATATGAGCAAAAGGTAACAGAAATTGTTATTTAATAGAAACAGAAACAAGATTGAAGATGCACCCAGTGACTGCTTGGTTTGCGTGTGCCGTCATGCCAGCACTGCACCTTGGCACATATGTTGCATGTTGTTCTGTTAGGATGAAACGCGAAGTTTTACACCTATACAGTTGGCTAAATTTATGGCTTTGTATGTTTTAATCTTTATAGTTTTGGTAGGAGGAGACAGGAAGGTACGAGATTTCATATCAAGTGACACCAAATGGCCTTCTCTTTTATTCTGCTCTTAATATAATAACAAGTACAAATTTGACTCTGTTAAATCTTGTATAGCTGACGCATAGTGAAAGATTTCCAAAAATGTAATACCAACAAACAGTGAAGTAAAACCTGAAAAAGTCTGGGAAAGAAGTTGGAATCATTTTCTTTCATTGTACAGAAGTTGGCAGGAATTTAAAATGTACTGTTGTATATTTTAGTGGCCTGTTTATGTTCATAATGTCCATTAAAACATCCATTAATACTTCCATGACTCTTTGCACACATGTAAAGGATCCAAAAAAGTAAGTATACGAGGTGTGATAAAAAAAATATGGTAGATGTTTAAATAAAAAAAAAATTATTACAGTAAAAGACACATTCTCTTTAATCCCCTTCAAAATACTCCCCCTCGCTTCGAACACACTTCTCCCATTGTTCTTGCCACTTTCTGAAGCAGTTCTGGAAGTCCTCTTTTGTGAGTGTCTTTAGTTGCGCTGTCGTGGCTGCCTCAGTGTCCTGAATCAACTCAAAACCTTTACCTTTCATGGTCATTTTGACTTTGGGAAGAGCCAAAAGTCGCACGGTGCCAGATCCGGTGAATAAGGTGGATGAGGACACACCATAATATTTTTATTTGACATGAATTGCCGTACCAGAAGCAATGTGTGACGTGGAGTGTTGTCATGATGGAGGAACATGTGGAACAAATTACGCACTCACTCGTCTCATGTTCAAATCTGTTGTTAAAATGTTTTGGACAGAACCATAAGAGATGTTCAGATCCTCAGAAATTTCCCAACTAGTCAATCGCCTGTTTGATCAAATCATTTCGCCTATTCTTTCAACATTCTCTTGGGTTTGTGATTTTGAAGGATGTCCCAATCTCTCCTCATTTTCAACAAATTCAAACCATTACGAAATTACTCGAACCACTTGTAAACTGCCTTCATGGTCACTACAGCATCACCATAAACTAATTTTAACATTTCATGTGTTTCTTTAGCACTTTTTTGCAGTTTGAAACAAAATTTCATGTTAATGCATTGTTGGTGATCCATGATTTATGGCACACTTTAAAACACACATTCTCTCAACCATAGCTTACAACCAACTGACTGCACCGAACAAGTTGAAACTTGTCACACACTGTTACTATGGTTTGATGCGCCGCTTCCCATATTGAAGATCCCTGCCTTTCCATTGGATCACACTCGGCAGCAGCATTCACCATACTTTTTGATCACAGTGGTAAATGTTTCGAAAGATAACAGACTTTTTCAGCAGTTCAGTAGTAATATGGATCCTGTATCTGGGTGAGAGTTGCATAGAGAGAGATATAAAGATGTGTAAATGATGCAGGTTTTGCATGAATCAACTTCACGGGCTCTGGGCAAGAAGGTGTTATGCCACATTTTTTTTCTGAAAATTGAGTTCTTTGCAGTAGGCAACCATTTGTTCTTGTTGATAGATGGTGAGCAGGGATGAGAGGGTGGTGGTGTTGAACAGCCGTCTCAATTGCTAATACTGTTTGGTAAATGAATAAAATGAGTGTGGAGCATTGGTGGATTGGAACAGGAAAGCCAAAGTACTTGGAGGAAAATTTAACCAAGTGCGACTTTAGCACAACATATCCTATGTGGACTGGCCAAGGGTACAGCCGATTACTCTGCGATGAGACTGTGAGACTGACTGCCTCAGCTATGGCACAGCCTTGTGTGGCTGGCATTCATGGTATAGATCCATCCTGCCTTCTGATTTTATTCCTTCCAGGAGATTGTGTGTTTGTGTGTGTGCGTCCATGCGCGCGCGTGTATATACATGAACAGACACACACACACGTATACGTACATACATACATACATTACATACGTACATACATACATACATTCGCACATACATACATATGCACGTACATACATACATCCATCCATTCATCAATGGGTGGATGGATGGATGGATAGGGGGAGGGTGTTAGAGGATAAGTTGCTGAGGAAGATGTTTGGGCTGAAGAGGGATGAGGTAACAGTAGTGTGAAGAAGACTGCATAATGAGGAGCTTCATGAGTACTCCTCACCAAACATTCTATTGCTCAAATTGTGAAGAATAAGATTGGCTGGGCATACGGCATGTGTGGGGGGACAGGAGAGGTGCATACAGGATTTTGGTGGGGAAACCCGATGGAAGGAGACCATGTAAAATGCCTTAGTTTAGATGGGAGGATAATAATTAAAGGATCTTACAGAATTGAGGATGGTGAGGCATGGAGTGGATTGATCTGGCTAGAGACGGGGATGGGGGGCGGGCACTTATGAATGCGGTAAGGACTTTCAATAAAATGCAGGGAATTACTTGACTAGCTGAGGATCTGTTAGCTGCTCAGGTAGGATTTGCTCCATCGAGTTAGCTTGTTAGCAGCTGTGTATATACACACGCATATGTGTGTGTGTGTGTTTGTGTGCGCTTATGCCCGTGCCATATGCATAGCTTATTTCGTACATGCAAGTATTGACTGGCTTATACATGGGCCTATTGTCAAATTACACAAGCTTGGCCCTGAACAGTAAGTAGCAAACATCGCACTCTGATCAGAATTTTTGTTGCTTGCCAATTAAGTTTTTTAAAATGTAGTATTTTACTGTTAGCAGTAAGAACAACATTGGCTTTTCTGCTTACTGACTTTTTTTTTACATTAAAATTTTCGGCTGTAACCTGGAAATTCCGCACCGTCGCCATGTTTATTGTTGTTTATACAAATATTCCGTACAGATTTGTAGGTATCTCTATCATTGCTGATCCCGGTAGCCACATGGTCTAAGACGTTGGTCTGCGGCCGCTCTTTTGCCGGGATTGTGGATTCGAATTCCGCCGGGGGCATGGATGCCTGTCTGTTGTGAGTGTTGTGTGTTGTCAGGTAGAGGTATCTGCGACGAGCTGATCACTTCTCCAGAGGAGTGCTACCGATTATGGTGCGTCCAGTGGGTGTTATCGCGAAGCCCCATAAGGGGAGACGATGACCCAGAATCGGGCCGAAGCGCCACAGGAATATCTTTGATTTATATTCATACAGTATTTTATTTTAGCCCTGAACTGAAAGCACAGCAAGATGTCAACATTGTACATAATTTCAGGAATGTATATTTAGTGTCGCAACACAACTGATATCTAAGTTCGCGTGTCCATTATTTTTTTCTTTTTTTACGATGTAGGAAGTTAAAATAAGTGTGAGGTTGGTTTGTCATAGCCCAGAAGGTCCCAATGTTAGTTTCCACCACCGTAAAATCTTTTTCCTTTTGTCTACCTGTGAGGTATCCTTCAGTTACCCAAACTGCACACAGCATTTCATGAAAAATTTTCAAAAGTTGAAAGGGGCTGGTGACATGCACAGCGTGGCCTAATATTTTTGCATTTAAGAAAGAAGTGTAGATGAAGTACTTGGGTTCTTACGTTCCGCACGTTCTCATTGCGTCAGCGATAAATCAAGCGGTGCTTTATAACCAGTGCAGTCGAAATGAGACGTCAAATGAACAAAGAATCTCTCCATCTAACAGTACAGCCCCCATGAACATATGCAAACGACGGTGACGCCCTCTTCTACCGTGCAACTGCGCTTAGTTAGACAAAACGTTAAGTCTATAAATTATGTAATAAGATCTGTATAATTAACAAAGCCAAAAAGACATCAGCGGGCGGTCTATCAGGACTAGTTTAACATTTGCAATACAAAGAGACAGCCCGTACATTTTAGCGTCCCTTTGTCAGTTCGACCCCGTGAGAAAGTTGATGCTTCCGTCGGCAGTCATTTAACTTCACGTGGGTAGCAACTTCACGCCGCCCCCACCCCCCCCAAAAGAAAAAAAACATCACTCGTGATTTCTTACCTCATAGTGCTTCAAAAGGAGCAGACGGGGCTAACAATAAAAC
>Ga0123354_10007212_pt1 | contig 16671 bp, 10 predicted proteins | sample TergutLab28metaG_2_FD_97872 | JGI IMG/M metagenome (GOLD analysis project Ga0123354, IMG submission 97872) | Labiotermes labralis P4 segment gut microbial communities from Petit-Saut dam, French Guiana - Lab288 P4 | ecosystem: Host-associated > Arthropoda: Insects > Digestive system > Gut ...
AGAGAGAGAGAGAGAGAGAGAGAGAGAAAAGCTAACATAATTCGTAAATTTCCTTTCCACCAAGAATAATATCATAATTCTTGAAAGGCTATATTTATTTTTGTATCACAAAGTTTATTCCACGTGGCATATGTAGGTTCACACACGTGCATTAATAGTTTACTCGCATGCAGCCTAACCTAAGGGGCCAACAACCTTCAAATTCTAGGCGCCAGAAAGATCAAATAAAGCAGATTCCATGCTGAGGTCCTAGAATTCTAGTGACCCGCAGAACTCCCTGTTTTCATGTGTATTCTGTCCAATGCATATCAACTGATAAATATTTTCAGTACTTCAGGGAACAAGTAAAGGTAAAGCAATTCCTATGCAAGTCTAGACACGTCCAAAAAGTTCCAGGGGGTTAAGGTTCACAGATTTCAAGACAATCAGCTTGTGAAGGTAGTAAGGTTGTCAGCATTACCCACCGGCAACATTTACCCTCCACTTATGTTAAAAACTGATAATAACCCAGGGCCATAGTGCAGTCGGAAGGGTTATGTCACTGAAGAATTCCAGTGACACAACCTGGAATCGAGCTCTCGACCTTCCAGTTCGTAGCGCAGTACCTCAACCAACTGCGCCACCGCGTACTGCCGTCAGGAAAGAACTGCAGCAAATCTGCATAAAAAGTTTCGGCGCCACACAACGAAATTTAATCGTCTGTCCCTGTCCTACCGCACTGGTTTATTTACTTTCACATTACATCAGTCTGAATTCATATATTTCTACTGTAAGGTTAGCGGCATTTTAGTACGTCTTCAGACGAGTCTTAGGTGTTTTAACACGATGTAAGGTCGTATGTTGATATGGAGTCAGCACGTTCCTCCGAAAGGATTAGCATCCGGGAAGAAGAAGAAGAAGAAGAAGAAGAAGAAGAAGAAGAAGAAGAAGAAGAAATAAAAGCATAAAAGCCTTGAAACATAAAATTCTATCTCTTTAGTATAAAATGATTTTATTCTAAAAGTTATTTAATTATTACCTTCATCGGACCAAAAGTGGCTTCAATGGTATTCGTACTTTCACATGGGAATTTATAGGGTATGACGTTTTCACAAGAAAGAGAATTAGGTAGCGGCACCGTGTAGTATAGTCGGTGGTTATCAACGTTCCGTAGGACGCTGTTACATATATTTCCAGTGCAGAACATGAAGACAGTAGATAGCCTTCCATCCACGAAACTAAGCAATAACTTATGTAATAAACCCCAAAATAAAATATATTTAATCATGTCCTGATTAAAGGTAAAATAAAGATTTCAGTTTCATTTTAATTGTGGTATACAGTTTGGAATAGAAACGAATTAATCATTCAAAAACATTTAGTGGAAACGACAAATAACATTCATTACGTCGGTAGTTACTAGTCTGATTGTTCGACACCCAACGCCAAATACAAAGGAAGCAAGAGCTGCTTGACAAGAATTGTTCATTATAGTAAGTAAGTTTTATGAAACAAGGTGTTAGGAAATAATAATAATAATAATAATAATAACAATAATAATGATATATTACTGGTTGTATTTTTGGTGAGAAATTATACGGCCCAAAGAAAAAACAATAAACAAATGTGACGTTTAAGGGGCCTCGAACCTGATTACGATGGACTCGAAACGTCTATTATCCACATGAGTTACGTCATGGCCGTCAGAGAGTACTGTCAATCACCAAGAAAATACAAGGCCAAACCACAAAAAAAAACTTACAATGTGCACAGGGCAGTAGTAGTCAGTGGAATGACTGCAGCTCTCGGGTAATGATTTCAGCCATTACAGAATGAAGCTTCACTACCTTAGAAACTGGATGAACCTTACAACACAGCATTGTGTGAGAGATGAGCCAAAGTCTCATACAAAGTTTGAAAAGACCTGAAAAGTTTGGAGGGTGCGGGTGTAGGGAAACCTCCCTTATAGTTCTCACGGTTGCCGGCGGCTGATATTTTGACCTCTCCAATTCTCTGAACCCCCATCAAGTTGAGCCCATTCTTAATGCTGCTGGCACAAAAGACCACAGACACAATACCTCGACCGTCAGCCACCATTTGCAATGTATCCGCGTAACTTCTACAAGACAGACTGCAGCAGCTGCAGTGGCGGCATCAAATTTTCCAAGCGATGTGATGAGCGGGTGGGTGTGCTACAAGTTTCTTCTCTAGCGCGTAATGGGAGTCTAGGCGTTCTGTCCTTTGACCTTCAAAAAAATACAGGTAAGAAAAATGCCGAGTTCATGAGTTATCGTGAAGAATTCTCCGTGTCTCACACACATTGGATCTGGCAACACATTTCAAAAATGTATTTCTCCTTTTCGTTGGATCTAACCCTCCCAAATCAGTGAATGTTATGACTGGTGTATTGAGAACGAGTGTGTACTTCAGTAGAGAGTTAATGGCATTACACTGTTCTGAAAGCAGGACAGCAACCAACTTCGAAATCACGGTATTTACCTATCAATTACAGGTAGTATCTGAGGAGAGAGTCTTCTCATTTCCTTGCCTTGTGCCGTATCACATAACAGCGACGCCCACACCAACGTCAAAGCCCTTGACTGTTGCTAGTAACGTGCATAGATATATCGTATGTACCATGTATTCCTATCACAGTGCAAGGTATACTTTACCGAAATTCATTACTGGGTTAAAAACCTAAGGCCCGAACAGTAAAATTTTTACTGACTAAAAAGGGTGAAGAGTGAATTTTTGTTTTACCAGAGCGATTTGAAAATCGTCAAAACATGTGCAGACTGTGAAGGAACTGTTAATAGATAAGTCTTATGTTTAAGGAATATTTATTTTATATTATACGATAAATGTACTGAAATTACTATTAATAAATATTAGTGTTATTTGAATAAAAATTATAAAACAATTAAAATATAATTTTAGCTCTTCCGTTTTTTAAAGAACGCAATGACGTCAGTAAGAAGCTCGTCACCCTTTTTTTGTGACTGACATTCTGTAAGAACTACGCGTAATTCTATTCCAAAAAATAACACCTGAATTACGCTTGCACTAATTATTATTAGAAGATGCTTAAAAATTTAAAAGTGACTGGGACTGTGGAGTTTACCTCTCCATTTTATATTGAATCCCCCACTCTAAAGTTTCCAAAATAGAATGCTGCCATGCTATAGGCAGAAATTCCTTAACGACTTAAATATTTGTTATTGTTTTAAACAACGCATGACCACTTCGCCATCTCACCCAACATCTGAGTTTTATACTGATACTGGAACACAAGTGTTTTCAAAAACTCTCGCTGACTGCAGGCATACTTACTGCTGGTCGCGGTTTGTAATAATTTCTGTGCGATATGTTTTACTGTAACAATCGCCCGGTAACAGGCTAAACACAATTGAATTTCCGTACAAATAGCCTCAGATGTTTGACGAATGATTATTTGTAGACTAAATTCTGAGGAATAATCAATCAGATGACTGGAAGGAATAGATATAAGAAAAACTATCTTTCGCTGTCATCAAGGTAAAGGATATTTTCCCCTCTCCATGCCACGAAGTCATACAGGAGGAACGTAAGTATAGCTCTACTCTTTCTTAACTTCGGCACATGTTGCAGGCGAATGGTTAACATCACGTCCCGGCCGCTTTAATCTCGGGAAAGACCCCAGTACTCACTGAATACGAGACTGGGTGGACCCAGAAACACTCTGGACATTTTGGAGAACAGAAACATATGTGCCCTTACCGGATTTCGAATCCCGCACCGTCCAACCTATACTCTAGTCGCTATACCGACTGGGCTACTCCTGCTCCTCGCTGCGATGAAGTCGAATCATAATATTACCACCCGAAGATGTCTCAGTTTAGCAGCTACTCACCAGACTCTTGACTCTGAATTTATTTCGCCAGTCTCTGCCGCATATCACAAATTCTTTTATCCATATGAGCATTTCACTGCGATAGAAGTTGTGATTGTGATCCTGTAATCTTTCCTACTGGTTCAATCTTGTCACCCTTTCTGTACAACCCAAACATATCCATTCTTCTTACTTCCATCATGAAGCAATTGTCTACAAGACATTTGTGAGCTGCCACAAAACTACGCGGTACAAAAATGAAGAAAATGATAATCTAAGTCCTTCAATCGGAAACTTTTAATAAGTAGGCCCTCCATAAGACTTTTTCAAAGTTTTACGCGATTTATATAAGCGATAGTGTTTTATTTTATTTTTCCAATGGTTGGTTAAAATAACCTTCCCACAGCAGAACGTATATAGAATTTAATAACGTGACAATTACTACAACGTTACTTCAATATGAGGTGGAAGGAAGCAGTTGACGTGTAATTTCACATATGTTTTGATATTTGCTTGGAGGGGCTACAGAAACCTCACAGGTACAGTGAGGACAGCAGGTCTCAGGTCCCTAGTGTTTCCTCTTCGTCAAGATGCATACACGGTATCCGCCACTGACTGCAAAGTAACCCTCATAAAGGGCAGCTCCGGGCTGTGGTATGCCTAACTTTCATTATGGATTCTATGATCCGTTTTGTATTATAATGCTGTGTTAGTTGGAAATTTGTCTTCGTTTCTTATCTAAGAAGTTCTAACCATACTTCCGTAAGCTCCGTGCTTCTCTTCACAGCCGTGGGTTTATTTTACAGAAAATAACTTGGCAATGAAAGGGAATGACACCAACAAAAGACAAGCAATTTTCAGCAGACATTACATGCAACAGTATCGAGTAATTTACGAGCACGCGTGGGATAGGCTACAGCGTTTCTCATAGTGGCTAGGCTAAGGGCTGGAAGACCAGAATATCGTGGCTCCATTCCAGTCAGGAGTAGGTGAATTTTCTCTCATCCAAAAGTGTCTGGACCGGCTCTGAAAATCATTCAGCCTCCTATTCATAGGTACGAAGGATTCTTTCCGTTGTAGTAAAGCGAGCGAGAATTGAAACTGACAGATTACCTCCAACCAGTGATGAATTTAAGAATGTTTCCAGCTATGCCCACTCTCATTCTTATGCCTTAAAACGTGAACAAGACAATTTTATCTTTACCCATAATTATCAAACTCAAGATTTTTGAGAACAATTACATTCTCTGAGCTTGTTTGTGACGCTGTGTAGTTTAATCGTTGGATATAATAGCTTCGGAGGAATGTGCTTCTCCATCTTCAGGGTCGAATAAGTCTGGTATGAGTATGGCAAGTGGTATTCTATATGCAGGTTTGAGGAATGTGTAGTAAGAATTATTCCACAAAGTCTCTACCTTCAGGCGCAGGTAAGTTCGCGAACCAGGCTGATGTCACATGTCGGGAGAGTGTGCGAAGACGCATGCGTGTGGCAGCAGTCGGAGTAGTGGAGGAGTCAGTATACGCCTGCCAAGCTGCAGTCTTGTGACTGCGCACCGTAGATGTTTCCCAGACTTGCGTTGAAGGCAAAGTGACGTGGACCTTGTGGAAGGTAGTAAGAAGATCCAACTACGTTTACAAGTTTTCAAGACTGCTGTCGCTCAAGCATTGCCTTCTGGGTTGTTGTAAATAGTGTGTTGCGATGTTTGGGGAATATTTGCCTCCATCTTCAGCGTAAATAAACTTGGTTCATTCTGAAGCATTAGTCTGAAACAAATTCAGTAACCCTGCAGATGGAGGTAGCACATTCCGCCGACACTTAACATCAGAATTATTTTTCTACATATTGTAATAAGACAGACGGAAGTCATGGCTGTGTTGTCCGAAGAGGAAATGACTGTCGTGTGTTTGGATGCCTTCTCGCTGCGATATTTTTGATCCCACATCAGTCAATGTGTTATTTATGGTGGACAAAATAGCAATGGGACAGGTTTTTACCCGAGTACTTCGATTGTTTCTTGTCAACGTCATTCCATCAGTGCTCCACAATCATTCTTTCGTCTATCACCGATGCTACATAATCTTAGCAACTGACAGCCCAGTTAAGTTACACATCCACGCAAAATATTCTATTTTTCCGTCAGGAAAAAACATGCGCGAGCTAGTCAGCATGATTCCGAGTTATATCTGCTTGCAGTTCTGAACTTAAGAACTGAGTGACTGACCGTAAATTGTAATTCTGTTTCTTATAACAATTTATTAATTCCTACTCATTTGTTTTGAACCATGTTAGGACCCATTACTCATTTTTAATTGAAGAGTTATTTCAGTACTTCAAATTGAATAAGTAACCATGAAGTTCACTTACCTTAGCAAAAGTGGCTGTTTATTTCCACGATTTCCGATATTTGGGAAATTTCCCTATCAAGCTATATCGCCAAAAAAGAAATTGAAAAAGATCAAATTATGCGCATGGGAAGACGGATAATCTTTGGCAAGATGGGGAATTCTGTTACAGTAAGTACTTCGCTGAACACAAATAAATATAAATGGTGTCTGTCTTAAGTTAGGCAGTTGAGACGGTATGTATTGGTAGCGTGCTGTGCTTCAATATTTACACTGTTAATATTTAATTATTTTCTCAGTTTATTCCTACTAATAGTTTGCTTGTGTTATATATTGCAGACAACTGAACAGAAGTGGTTATCGTATAGGATTGGAGAAAAATTCAACAGACATTAAAAAAAACACTCTCTACCGAAGTGTTTCTTCTGTCTGCTTCTAGCCTCTACTTAGGGAAGACTTTAAATACCTTTTCTATATGTAGTTCGGGGCGAGTGTTTCATTACTGTCAAACTTCTTCCACAGTAAAAGTGGGATGTACAAATGCAATTTTTTTTACTCTTCTGTAATGCTGTTCAATGCAGCACAATGATACGCGGTACTAGTTTGAAGTAATTACTACAGTTTATTATCAGTAAAATTTAAGGAATATATTTTAATGCCATTTATGCGCGTTCGCAGACTTGCGAAAAGCGACTAATAGCTTCGTCTTGTCTGTCCGTCCGTCCAATTGTCTTTCTGTACCCATCAAACAACTCGGCTCCCACTGGATGGATTTTCATTGAATTTGATATTTGAGCATTTTTCGAAACTCTGTCAAGAAAATTAAATTTTCATCACAGTGGAAAAGAATAACGGTTACTTTACATGAAGACAAACTTGCATTTTTGATCCTATCTGACTTATTTTTTCTTAGAAAGAAAAATGTTTCAGACACAAGTTTTAGAGAAAATCGAAACGCACTTTTTTTATTTTCAATAAATATATATATATTTTTTTCGAAATTCGTGTCGTTTATGACGTAATGTGGATAAATGTTATGTAGCGGGGCACAGCGTGCGCACTTCATGCTGTAAACCCAGGGCCACAAATACACATTCAGTTTGTGTCCTACTTATTGCTTTTCCACTGCAACAATAGTTGCACGAACGCGCCTCAAGGCCATATTCTACTTACATTGCCTGTCTTGATTAAATATTACAGAGTTCCTGGACATTTGCACCCAAACACATACTTCATATGTAAAAAAGAACGTTTGGTAAATACGATCAAGGACACTACTGAAAGCTCTTTCCGATCAAAGAGAGAAAAAGACCAGCCTTAGCTCAATGAAGAAATGTACGGACTTTCAAGAAGCACATAAGACAATACTCAGTAGACAAAGATTTTCCATCATAGGGTTTACATAAGTATAGACTTGAGCATATTTTCACTTCAGACGTGCAGGAAGATTTGAGGGTAAGTTCCACTAATCTGCTTATTGTGTCCTAAGCTATATGTGGACTATAAATAGACTGCCTGCAGTCTATTTTGCAGAATCAACTAGTCAGCAAACGCCCTTCAGCGAGGCATAATGTTGGTTGTTCCTGAACGTCTCGAAACCTTCCTGCACTTAAAGGTCTTCCATTTCATACACTACCAGCAAAGAGTGCGGCCCAAGTTGCAGGATGTGCAAGGGCAAATTTTTGTGATTTTGAAATTTACAGAAAGACCAGGGAAGAAAACAGACTTTCGGAAGAACAGATATTTAATATCAATAAAAACAGGCATTTCAGGGTTCAGAAACCTAAGGAGAAATCTACAATAATCAAGCAACAAAATGCATACACAAATTGTCACTTGCACATTGGTAATTGTTTTAAAACAATAAAACTTCTACACGTTTCGAGCTTTAGAGGTTCATCATCAGGACAAGTTTCAAGCATGTAGGAGTTCCGTTGTTTGAAAAAAAATATGATTTATTCAGTGAAATCTGGTGTGCATTTTGTTGGTTAATTATTGAAGATTACTGATTATTATGTAGGGAATGAACAAATTAAGACCTCAACAATTTAAGTTTTTTAAAACACCTAACGAGTTATTAGCAAAGCAACGAACGAAGTCGTAGGTTAACTTGCGAGGACTGGAGAAACATAACTGTTGTACATGCTCACCCTATGTACTTTGTAGCCCTATATCACTGAGTACAGTAGGTGAGACTTCTTCGGGATACGCTGAGGTTCATCGAATCTGACATAGACCTCACTATAGCTCTTTATGTATTTTTTTTACTTCTGCAATAAAAAGTCTGCTGTTGTCCAATCAATCAACTTCCAGCTGTTTGACCCCATTAATTCACTCGAACTCAAGTCTTATATGCTAGATACCTACAGTCACATTACTTCAGAACTATTAATCTGTGCTGTGAGTGACCTCGCTATGAGCAACCTCGTTTACACAAGTCGCTTTCTCGAAAGAGAGCGTTGAAATCCCCTTTTATAATTTTATTTATTGTTTATTCTTTAACTTCAGTTCAAGGTTTGGCTATCGTCTTTCACTCTATATTAAATTATGGGTAAGTTACTTCATGTTTTACCTGCATTGCAAGAATTAGCCTAATATACTCTACTTCCTACGTCGGTTGCTCACGGGGTTTCCGAATTAAAGATCTCTGAAGCAATGATCTTCCGCCCTTCACTAAAAGTTTCTTAAATGAACCTCTACTGTCAGCTTTATGAAGGGCGGTAAGAACTCGAGATGTGTGCACTGCATTTAGCCGGCATTTAGTGTAAACTGATGACTCCGAACCGCCCGTAACTGAGCGCTAGCAATCGTTTTGCTTGATCAACAGATGTACCAAAAATAGAAAAAAAAGTTAATTTATTTTATTTGGTTGTTTCTACTAAAGATTAATACAATCTTAATTGTAACGTAAAATGCACAAAACAAAGTTTCGTTCCTAACTTGCCAGTATTGAGTGCAGGAACTTGCACCTAATTGTGTGGCGAATACAGCAGTGGCAAATATTTTATAAAACCGCACTTATTACTTAACTGTCATATGCTCTTGCAAGTATTAGCATTTCTACTTTCTGTCTATATATTAAGCGCAGTTATAAGAAAATAACTTTTTATTTGAAGCAGAATATTGTTTTGTGCACACCGAAACGTTTATCTTATCGTGCTAGCCTAGCCAATATCAGGAATCTGGAATGTAGTTGTGAAACTTGCAATGTTCCGAGGACCTTTGTAACTGAATGTGTACTAAATAATTGGGGCTGAATATTTACACAATATTTTCTGTTGCCTTAAAGTTAAAATTGTAAATTTTACAATAAAATCTGTATCTCCGTGTATGTTCTGAAGAACTGTTAGGACTACAGCACACAAATGTTCCCCTTCCATTCCATTCACGCTGCAGTCTCCTGTCCGCGCATGCAGTACTTGGGTTTCAACGTCAAAACAGAAATTTCGGAAAACTATTGTGAAACTCATGTTTGAACATAATTTTTAAATTCACGACAAAAGAGTATTTATACGTATTTTTCACTGATATTTGTAAAATTAATAGAAGTTTTCCTGAATTGCTTTTAGCTTTAGTTGGTATTATCCTCAGTTGTTTTATGGTATCCGAAGCCAAAACAGCTTGGAAATCAAATTCTCTTACACAGCACCAGCACTTAATTTGCTTAGACAACAAAATTTGAAATTAAATGAGCCTGGTTATTAAAACTTTGACACCTCACAATGGCAAGACATGAAACGAACCGAATGTTTAAGCAGTCAGACGTCAGGAAAAGTTTCAAAAACAAAGTAAAAAATGGAAAAATTGTAGCTGAAAGTAATTTTCGCTGCCACTTAACAAATGAAAATACAGTTATCAGAAATATAAAATCGGAAATGAATGTTAAATAATGATATTTTCATGTACTTCTTCAAATAAAACATCTTAGCGATTTTTTTAATTACTTATATATTTGCTTTTAATTTTCTTGTCATGCACTTTTTCCTCCAAGTTTGGCACCGAAGATCACATTTTCTTCATTTTCAGTACATGTATCTCACGTCGTGGCTGACAATAGATGAATTCGTATGCTCTCTGTGAATATATTATAGAGGCCCTAATATCTAAATATCAAACTCTTTACACAATAGTTGCCATGAATGAACAGAGAAACCGTGACGTTTGAATGAGGGAGCTTGCTCGCTAGAATAATCTGCCCGAGAGGGGGTGTCAAGAAGGGTAGAGAAGTGGCATAAGGGGGGAAGAAAGAAGAAACTTTGCATGACGGAGAGCGAATATGAAGCTACCATTGTTAGAATAGAAGTGACAGCTCTCTACTGTGCCAAGGATTCTCTCTGCTTGAGGAAGTTTGAATTGGCGAATGACACCTCCATGTTTTCTGCTTCTAATGTTAGAAATCGACGACCTACCGTGATGCAGCAATGATTCGCTCTCTTACCGCTATAGGTTGGTTCGGAAGATAATGTCTCACTTTCATTCTTCATGTGATTGCAGCACTTCTTTGCCAGTTTTCACTTGCCAAGTGGTCCGAAAATGTTAAGCCTACTTCTTGTCATTTTCTTACGCTCATGTGTTTCCACATATGTCGCTATTACCACTCTTCACTTACCAGTCGTTTCAAAATACAGTTATTGCCACTTCATTTAGAAAGTGGTTCCAGAATTTTGGTTATTGCCACTTTTCTTCCGCTAAGTGGATCATTCCAACTTTTCATTACTGCAATTTTTTACTTTTCAGGTAATCCCGCACTCACATTCATGGTCAATTTTCACTTGCAAAGGGATTCCAGGCTTGTGGATATTGCAGCTTTTCTTCTGCCAAGTAATTCCTTCTTGTGCTTGTTGCAAATATTCGCCTGTCAGTTTCATTCACGCCTGCCGTTATTTTCATTTTCTACACTTTAAGTCGTTCCGGATTTGTGGTTATCGCTTGTTATCTCTCAAGTATAACCAACTTGTGGCTATTGCCACTTTTCACACGTGAAGTAGTTCCAGACTTGTGTTTACTGAAAACTGTTCTTATTTAGTGGTTCCGCACTTGTGATTATTTCCCTTCGCCACCTGTCAAATAGTTCCGGCCACATTTGTTGCTATTTTCTACTGCTCACTGCTACGTGATCGTCCTCTCTTACTTTGGTACTGGACGTTTCTTATCCAGACACTCACTGTACTTGCGTGTGAACGTAGGTAAGCCAAAAACAACAAACCTGTGGAGCAGAATCGTGAAAGCTGATAATCGCTCAGCTAACAATAAATTTGTTTCGCTCTTCTTACTACAGAGGAAGATCCCGAAGCTTTTCCCTACCGGATCTAGATTTATCCACTTGCCATTGGCGATGCTGTTTATCTAAAATCCACGTTAGATACATTTCTTTCGTACATATTAAGGTCTCCCAGACGTTCTACCTTCATTCGATATTTTCCAACAAATACTTTTCCTCTATTTCTTATCTCTCACTTGCTTGCTGCATTTGTTGCTTGTTTAATTCTCCTACAATGACGTTCGAATGAAAGTTTCAGGAGTTCATAAAATAAACTTTTTTACATTTCATACAACACCTGTAAAAAAAATCACTATTTCCTAAAAATTATCACGGTAATAACAATAGCCTGAATTTAACGTGTGTGCTATTGCAAGTTTGTCAAAACTTCTCCCGTCTTCCTGTAATAAAACTCAGGAACATTAAATGATTTACAAGTAGATGGCATTCAGTACACCTGACAAACAGAAGAAATTCTCTGTAACGGCTCTAAAAAGACACTTTTTGTCTTCATGTTGATATATTTCATTTCTGTTAATATTATGATGCAGTTATTAACCTGTCACGCAGGCATCAACTCGCACCTCACTATGCAAATTTAGATTTCGTGGAACTACACAAAGACAACAAAATCTTATTAAGTTTTATAGAGTTTACCTGAATTGAATAAAGTACACGCCAACTACTAGCAATTAATGTCAGGTCTAAGGATCCGCTGTTATGTAGAATACGATTTAACCATACCAAAAGGAGTGGTATTGTTCTCAGCTCATTGATAGTCACTGCTGAAAAGGAGAAAATATTTTGTGAGCGTCCTGTAAGCACAGAGACTATTGTAGCATGAGACATCGTGTGTGGCCACGTGTAACTAAAGTCTCTGCGGTAATACTGTATATATGTGAGAAATGTCACGTGTCACAGGGTTGGCTCATCAGAACAAAAGTACACGTCAAACGGACCGTTCGACACCACAGTATATTGTTCGCTTTCTGAGGGACTACACAGGGAATTGCTGAATGTGATTTAATACACAGCACTGTTTACACAAAATGTACAATTAAGCCTGGAACCATGATGTAAATTCGAATGTCAGTTTATGTTATAATCTCTTATAATTAGCTTTTGTTGAATTTTCTCAAAATAGGGTGGAATAAATAACTTTATACAGATATGCGTTATGTTGAGTCTGAAGTAGCTTGGAAGTATAGATTACAGCTGTCGTCTGAGTTACGAAATCTGCGTTATAGTTATCCTAAATAACGAAATATATATTCCTGCTTCGTCGAGAAAATGTAGGAGAAAATTACACAATAAAAGAAAATAATAAATTCCCCGAAAACGTGGCAAATTTCAGATACTTAATATCGACGAGAGCAATAACAACTGCATGCACGAAGAAATTAAAAGCAGATTAAATCTGGACAAATATTTCGTATTCCCATTTAATATCTGGAAGCATAAGGATTAAAATACACAGAAGTACAATGTTGCCTGTTGTTTCGTACGAGTGTAAAACTTGGGTTCTTACTTTAATGGAGGAAGGCATACTGATAATATTCGACAACATGACACTGTGAAAGATATTTGGACTTCAGAAGAAGGAAGTAAATGGGGCCTGCAGTAACTGCACGGAGAGGAATTTCATGACTTTACCACCCCGTCGCCAAATACAAGTATTACTGGTGTGATCAAATCAAGGACAATGACATGTGTGTGACACGTGGAAAGCATGGGAAAAATTAGAAAGGAAACAAGGATTTCGTTGGACGTCCTGAATGGAAGGGCATTTTGGAAGACCTAAGCATACATATATTAAAAGGTGTCTTAAACAGGGAATGAGGTCGTGGATTATATTCGTGTTGGCTCAGGGTAGGATCAGGTGTCGAGTTGTTATGAACAGGATTCTGAACGTCCGAGTTCCTTAATATGTGGAGAATATCTTGACTGGCTGAGGAAATCTTTACCTTTAAAAAGGACTCGGCTCTCTGGAGCTAGTTTGTTGAAGAACATTTCTTAAAATTAGTAAACAGTATATAAATAGTCAAAGAGGAAATTAACACATTCACTTATTGTGAACAAAATCAAAACTAATCATATGACACAAATTGTTAATAAATTAAGTAAACGTGTGATATTTTTCGCGGTTTAGAACTAATGATTAGTTTATTTAGGTTATCACTGGCAACATATATAAAGCTGGAAGTTCAATTTGATGTCTGGTACAACAACAACGTTGTCCCCATGCCGCGAATGTATGTAGCGAACTCGAGATTCAGCTCTACACCAAGTAGAGGTGAGTGGGCAGAATTACTCCCCCCCCCCGATTATCCAAGGGAAATGGGCCCTTATTACCTAGCAGGAGGCTGGCGGGTACCCAGAGCTATTCTGATCGCTTTGGGAAAAAAAAAACTTGCTTGCCCTTGATGGATCTGAAACACGATCCCTCTGTCGTCATGTCAGTAGCCTAGTCACTGCAGTGACTGAGCTACCTTGACTCGTCACTCAGGCAGTGAGGATATACACATTTTGTGCACTCTGCTGGAAGATTCTTCTGTTACTTAACGACGCTCTTCAGTTCCATGTATTTGGATTCTAATATATTAAAATGTTTATGGAAGTTAATTTGAAAGTGGTGGGTAAAGAGATATTTTTATAACATTCATACACACAAAAGTTTAGATACGGAGAAGCTAAGTAAAATCACGAATTAACTCAATTATAATAACCATCTCTTCAGAAGTTATTCTCTAATTGGCACACAATTATATGTCAATTTCATTATTGTTTCAACTTATAAGCCCCAATACTTCTTTGAGAAACATAAAAATTATAACATTTTTGAAAGCCGAACTTTTGGTATGGTTATATAATTTATACTAAAAAAGTATATTATTAAGATAAAAATTGAAGATTGAAAAAAAAAAAAAAAAAAGACAGAATATATTTCTGTGAAATTTTCGCGAAATCTGTTTTTCTTTTGTCTGATCGCTGAGGGTGTTTGAGGGGTTGGATTAATTTATTTTAATATGTATGATATAATATTTGACTCTTATTTTGAGGAGGCGAATTTAAGCAATTTATCAAGTACTTAATTATTCTTCAAATATTTCAACGATGCTAGGTTTTAAATTCCAACTACGGCCCCCGAAGAAAGTTTTAAATTTATGGTAACCATACACTTATTCACTACCGTAATGTGAACCCAGGCCACCGGCATACGAAGAACTGAAAGTCCGCATACTGCACCGAGGCCGGCATCGAAAGGCTAAAATAATTAATTTAATTCCAACGTCAAGTTACTGACCACTGAAAAGTCAAGTGGTCACTGCTAGTCAGCAACAGGAAAGAGAACTCTTTAATTATCCTGTCCAGAAAAAAGAAAAAGTTGTTTCACAATTTTTGGAATTTAGATGATATTTAATACAACCCGAGTCTACTTAATTTTTCTCCTACATTCAGAACGTTGAGGGATCCACCATGGCATAAACACCTAACAGAAAACACAGGGAGATTCTGTTTGAATGAAGATGACAAAAGTTGACACAGATGTTTGTCGGCAATAGAAGAAAAAATATTGTTTAGAATTTTAAAAAATATTCGTTAATTAGTACTTTTTAACAGTTATAGTAATTTTAAAAGATAATATTGTATTTTTACTCTACATACGCACGTCTGTGACGAACGTGCTGTATTTGTAAGCCTTGGAATATGACTTCGTACGATGATCTTTAGAAGTCGAAATAAGTAGCAAGAACTTTAGTGACAAAACTGTTTGTTCTTGATTATGAAGTTTTTTGGTTTAAACAATATATTATCAGTCTATTGCAAGGAATGTTCAATACGTTAAATATGTTGAAGAATTTGAAACCAACAGCTCATGTTACATAGTACACAAGATTGCCATTTGCTTTTCCCAAAATACTTGAAAGAAGGGAGCACAATTTTTCACGGAACATTTTTTGAACGTTTGGTTAATTTAGCACAAGTGAGCTTCTAAATCTCTTTCGTACTTACGCGTTTCACGTCGCGTCTTTAGTAAAGCCCCATTTTATGTGTAACGTGTTAGTTACGTGTGTAGTTTTTTTTGTGTGTCATTAATTCTGAGGTGACGGGCGTACATAATGATGGGAAATGAGGCCTTTTGAAAATAAGCGGTACTAATAGAAAGTAAATTATGAGGTACCCAAATGCTGACACTGAGCAACTAACGTAAATGTTAAGCAGATGTTTCAAAACAGAAATAATTTCGTAATTTGAATCACTAACTATAACAATGTAAATATAGATGTCATCAAAATAACATACAAAATCCCTGATCTTACGTCACACTAAACACGTTACGTATCCAAAAAAATAAACTGGTTATTGCAATTCATAAAAGTAACTGTTGTTTATTGTGAGAATATTAGTTAATATACAAATACACCGTGCAGCAATTTGTTACGTAATTAAAGTGGTCGGCCTACTTATTACAGGGGCTAAAAAATGTGACTTTGGGAGTGAAATGATAAGACGAATGTATCCAAGCAGGTTCAACTTTTTAATGATATCGCCTACTATGACTGTATGTCAAATTCTTTACGTCGTAAATATTACAGGATAAAGGGAACTTAACCCTTATCCTGCTAACGTGCAGAATATGGTGAGCTCCTAATAACTTCAGCAAATGGCAGATGGGATTTAACTCGGCGTTTAAAGGGTTAATATCGCAATAGATTTAGATTACCAAAATGTACTGTGTTAACTTCAAGACAATGAAATAATTCTCATACGAATTGTATATAATTGTAAAAGGTCAAATTCGACAATTGCAGGAAATTAGGACAATATCCTGGATAGCATACCCGGCATAGTGACGGCGATAGGGGTTGAAAGTCGGGAAAATTGTTTCAATTCCCAACAGGGGAAGGAGATTTTTGTCACCTCCAAAGAGTGCAGACATCGTAGCTTCTACTGCAGCTAGCAAAATATAACATATAACTATATAAATTCATCTTTTGGAAAACACAGCTCAAATTGCAATAGCATGTAAGAATAATTTGAAAGATAATTTCGTATAAGCGACGCCAATGACATAACTAAAATTTTAGTATTATTTAACCCAGCTACATGTTTCGACCTCGTAAGGTCTTACGTCTTAAACCGTATGAGAAGTACGAGACATAATTTGTAAAAATGAGATCTCATTTCTAGCTCTTGTAATTTTATATATATAAATATA
>Ga0123354_10007213_pt1 | contig 16671 bp, 10 predicted proteins | sample TergutLab28metaG_2_FD_97872 | JGI IMG/M metagenome (GOLD analysis project Ga0123354, IMG submission 97872) | Labiotermes labralis P4 segment gut microbial communities from Petit-Saut dam, French Guiana - Lab288 P4 | ecosystem: Host-associated > Arthropoda: Insects > Digestive system > Gut ...
CACACACACACACACACACACACACACACACACAGAGTAAAGACAATTTCATAAGCAACCAAATGTAGAATTAAGATTTTGAATCTACCAATTATCAGTAGCCTGACAATTTCAATGTAACAACTTCTGTCAAAAGGATAACAAGTCTGCAGTATATGTATCAAGAATCCAAGTGATGTCTGTTATGCTGTACAATATTATTCAAAAAGTCAGATTACAATATGGAACAAGAGGATAAACTAATACATCAACAACAACCAAGACAGAACCAAAAATCTTATTTTGCTTTCAGTCTGTCAAATCAAACTTCCCACTTTCATACAAAAATTTAAAGAATATTTACTATGAATTCATAAATTACAGAAAAAATTATACCACATTACAAAGGTGCATGACTATTTATTTATATATGCTGTCTGTAACATAAGTTATTACTTTTATTTTACTTTATTCAGAACAGTGTAAACAGCTATGCATTCAACTGTATTTCACATTGTACTTACCACACCGACCATGTTCATCTGAACCATCAGTACAGTCTTCTAACTTGTTGCATACGTAAGACATTGAAATACATTCTCCATTATTGCAAGTGTACTCCAAACATGGCACAGCAGCACCTATAAAATGATTAAATATGTACACTGCTTGTCTATATTACCATATGATTCCCAACAAATATTCGTTAATATTTACCATTTGTGGTGTATGCATTGTGACAAATGGATTCATCCTCATCTGAATCATCACCACAGTCATTCATTTGATCACATACCCAATCAAGCGGTATGCATTTTTCATTGCGACACTGAAATTCAGTTTGCTCACACATTTTACAGTCTTTCTCATCGTCTCCTAGTGGACATTCCATTGAAATATTACACCTGGAACAGACATAGTTAAAGTTTATACAGCTATTTAACTTGCATTCAGGTAAATTAACTTACACATTTACAATAGCAAATGGGATTCTTGCTTTCTCTTCTGTGAACAATTCAATGTAGTGTTGTACACATCTTCATTTGGCAACCCCTTGTGTTATCTACAATAACAGTACTTCACACTGTTAACAAGTTGTGTTGACAATGTGAAGTACTACATCAGCAATGCACAAGCTTCACATTCTGCTACTGACGTTGGTTTAACCATTCACATACAAAGAGTTAAATCTGAACTCTTACTTAGCTGTCAATGGAACACAGACACTTCTATTCCCAAATAGACTGCAAGTGAATTCATCACGATTACAGGGCTTGGAAGATGTATAAGTTTCTGGAAATTTACAAGGCTCTTCATCTGACATGTCTCCACAATCATCCACATGGTTACAGAGAAGGGTACTATCAATGCAGCGACCATTGGTACAGGAAAACGCCCCAGTTCCACATGTCACAGGAGCTGGAATAACAATTCTTATTTAAGCTGCTGTAAATATGTTCAAGAAAAATTTTCAGGTAATCAAAATCATGAAAAGTTTCCCCTTATGTGGGACTTACACCTATTTAATACATCTGTGGCACTGATTTTCCTAACAATATCAATGTTATATTACACGAGGTTACATAATTGAACAAACATCATATACATAGATGAGCAATAACAGACATCAAAACAACTGGTTTAAATAAATTCTTCACTCTTGTGTTTGTGAATTGTTGACAGATGTTTAATGACAGCCTATCCATTCCATCTCCACACTGACTTTCAACCCAGAAGAGTGAAGACCTTATTTACACTGTACTAGAAGCCCAAATGTTTAAACAAATTTCATCATCCATGTCTCATAACAAATAAATGTGGCATTTACATTAAATAATAGAAATGGTGGATTCTAAAGGGGCTGTGACTTCCTTATTTATACTAGCAGTATTTCTCCAGAAGTCTTTCAATTTACTGGTTGTACCTGCAGCCAAACTGATTTCTCGGTGTCCCATAAGGACTATAATGTAAAAACGTGCATCAGTGAAATAAACACAATGACAACGCAATTTCCCACTGAAATGTCTGAAGGAATTTTTGCTAGTTATGTGTAATATCATGAAAAGACTGTGTCATTACATTCATATGGGTTAAATATTTACTGCTACTTCCATAATAATATTGATTTTATTACCCTAAAAGCAATAGCCTCCCCCCCCCATTAGCCTGTTTTCTCACATAACACATGCACCCAAAGAGATTCTGAACAGTTGTAAGATTTTCTTTATTGCAGTGGTGGTGTTGTCCACATGTCCAAGTGTCTGAAAGCAAATAGTTTGTCTTCAGCAAAATGATTTTTTTCCAGATCAGAGGCATAACACCACCGATAATTCACGTTAATTAATCTCTTTTTGTTAGTTATGGTCACATGATATTACCATAGGCATACTAAGTACTGAGAACCTTGTCAACAGTTTTGATTCTTTAATACACTGGTGAAATTTTGTTATTTAAACAGTGAATGAAAAATAACAAACTTAATAACACTCAATGTTAGGCACTTAAAACATTTTTTTTATGCTGCATGCGTGAGTCCTCCCAAAACTTGCAGCATAATATTGAGTAACTTACCACAATTAATTTCATCTGAATTATCTACACAGTCCATTTGTCCGTCACACACCCACTTCTTGTGAATACACTGACCAATATTGCATCTAAACTGATCAGAATTACAAGTAACTGCAAAAGAAATTAAAATATCAGATTATGTTAAGACTAGAAATAAAGTTTATTATAAAATATATAATATTTTATTTTATATAATTACATATTGTACTTGTTGTTTTGTATATTTATTGTATGCTTGCGGCTTATTTAATAATATTGTCAGGTACAGACCATCACATGGTAGGATGATTTATGGATAATCAGTTGCAAAGTACATGACAGAAGTATTTGCAACTTGCATTCTAATTTGATGGACTATATAAATATTTGCCTGGACTGAGGGAAACACAACATTGGTAAATAACATAGAGACATGATTTGAACCTGGGACTCACCAAAGAACATTCAGTAACTAGTGTTAACTTTCATACCTTCACCACAGTTTTCTTCATCTGATCCATCTTTACAGTCTTCAGAACCATCACAATGCCAGACCTTCAAAATGCATTCACCAGATGTGCACGTAAACTGAAAATCTGATATATCACTGAACTAAGTAATGCAGTCATACTGTTTATTGCTTTGGTTTCCAGTAAACATTTTCCACCAACAATGTTGGTATTTAAGATTTATATATATTTCATATGATAAGGCAGAATAAAATTAAAGATCTTACCAATAACAGTGTAAAATGACATTTGACATACCTTGGTTGCATTCTTCTGGATGGCAATCCATTTCATCAGTTCCATCCAAACAGTCCCTGTCACCATTACATCTTTTACCAATTGAAATGCACTGTCCACTTGCACAAGCAAACTGGCTATCTGAACATACACCGGACTCACAGTTCACTTCATCTTCACCATCATCCGGGCAATCACGGTTTCCATCACACCTACAGAAACAGTCATTATGTTAGTGGCACACTGCTTTCATTATGATAAAATGTATATAAACCCTCATTCTGATCAAAAGTTCTACACAAATTCTACATAAATCCCCATTACAAATTTTAGGTGTTTACTTCAACCCACACAATGAAGGTTCACACAGTCACAATAGATGTGCTAAGGGCAAGTACCGCACAGGTTCACACTAGTGCAGTGTCATAAAAGAAGCACGTTTTCTTCCCCCACATGGTGCAATAGCCTCTAGTGGATTAAGGCCTCCTCATTATCAAGGCTTCCCAATCACTCTCGGATACACTACAATTGGTAGGACACCTCTGGATGAGTGATAAGTCTGACGCAGAGACCTCTACCTGACAACACACAACACTCACAAGAGACACGTATCTATGCCCTCAGCAGGATTCGAACCCGCAATTCCAGCAAACCAGCAGTTGCACACCCACACCTTAGAATGCGCGGCCACTGGGATCAGCAAAAGGAAGAAAATACATTTTTAAAATTCCCAAACAAGTTACCTGATCCAAATATCATAGTTAATAGAATTAAAGGCTTATATTATACTTCAACTTGAAGATTCCTACCAAACACATTGAACAAACCCTAACTTGATTATCTTCTGCATAAATTAGTATTAGAAAATTTGCCACTTCCAAATATACTATCACCAACTCATAAGCCATTCACTTTAGTTTCTAGATAACTGTGACAGTTTTAAGTTCCAAGAAAAATAAAATTACTCTATGAGACAGCAAGAGGAATCAGTTTTCACTATTACTTCTGCTCATGATGTTAGCCACAACAAAATGTGCAAGATGTACCTCATTGTTCCAGGAATGCAAAGGTTCGCAGCTTCGCATTTGAACATATCTCCACGACAATGGACACGTGTAGAACATGTTCTGTTGTGAGACAACACCAGTCCAACTGGGCATAAACATACCTGCAAAATTTTCATTTGTAAGTATTTGAAGGAGAATTCACTAAGGGCTATGTTCCATTCTAAAAAATAATAACATTTCATACCACTTCAGAAAATGGGGTTTTCTATAAAGCCCTACACTTTGCCAAGCAGGGATGGGTAATAATAATCCTCCAGGATATAATGCTACCAGCCAGATTTTAACTGGGTACTCAGCAAGTGATACTGTTACAAATGAAAAATGTTTACATCCTTGTAATATGGACCTTAAATATTCTAGTAGAAAGTACTTATGTGAAGTTAGTTAGCATTATTTATTTTTTAAAATTATTGACAAGTTCCTGAAATAAAGTGATATATATATATGAATGTCTAGCACTTGTATTTCTGGAAATGCTTCTGTTGTTGCATCAAAATTCTGATTTATAAATTTAGGTTTTTGTATGATAAATACAAGAACAGGTTACATAGAAACAAGCTTCATAATTTTGGCACGTGTATACTCGTATATCAGCTGTTTATTTACTGTTATGCATTCAGACACAACACTAACAGCACAGTCTTGCAGATGATCAGTACACCTTATGTTGGGCTCTAAGAATATCCGATTAGGTTCTGTGTTTGGTCTTCCTCTTGCAGTGGACTGAGTATTATTTCCTTGCACTCATTACCAAGAAGTTTTGAAACAAAAAGTGATAGAAAATTTTTGAATGTCTATTTCATTAACTATGGGATGATTAAAATGATGTGCATACTCAATATAGCTATACCAAAGAGGTGAAAAATAAATTTCAATTTGAAAAACACCACCTTTGCAGCTAACCAGATCAGCTGAAAAATTAGGCATATTGTCCAGCTTAGCAAAATCAGAATAGCTCAAAATCAAGAGGTATTTCAGCAATTCAACATGGTGATGCAATCTTGAATAGGGGGTCACCAGCACAATGTGACATCTGATAAATAATGAATGCAGACATTTGTAGCATAACTTGCAAGAGAAAAATGGGGCAGACCTTGAAAGATGTCTCCATATCACTGTCTACAGCTTATTTAAGAAAACTGTTATACAGTCAACTATTACACATTGCCAATTTCAAAATTCCCTGTCTTGCTACAGAATAAAACTGCAAATTAATTTTTTTTTTTTTTTAACTTACTGCACGTTTGAGAACTGCTGCACAAATATGGCTGCATCCTCCATTATTTTTCTGACAAGGATGATCCACCTTGGCCTTGACCTTACGTGCTGCTACCAATTTCAAGCTCAATTCACCAGTACCTAAAATAAAGTAGTTCTGTAAATACAAAGTGCCAACACCATCACTGATCAAAATGTTACAGTGTAGTATAAATACCAATGAACAATAATGTGGTATTGATTATTTTTGTATACATACTCTTTCCATAATAAATGATCTTCTTTTTGTATGATGCATTAATTTCTGACCAGTATCAACAAAACTCAGTGTGCACACAGATATTTCCTGAAAATGCACACACAACCTAGCATAAACATTTATCCTCCTCCACATACTATTCTGTTCTCTTTGAGAGGACAAGATGTTTTCCTTTCTTCAGTCAACAATTATGAATGCAGTCTTTACGAAATAATAGAAAAGAACACCTTATTTGTACAATATATCCATCTATTCATCTGTCTGTGCACCTCACACAGTGCACCATTTGCAGTCTTACTATGTTCATGTCAACTGTTTCATAAATATGGCATTCTTTTTCCATATATCAAAAAGCAGTTGTAAGTATTATTTTTTTAAAGTTGACCATTCCATGAATTTTCAGATCAACATACTCATTTTATTGCACCAACTAAATGCAAAGTATTAATTACATATGAATATTAAGCACTTTTCTTACTTTTGCTTTGTATAAATCATTTTAAACTATATAAGAAATGTTTCAATCATATTTTAACCATAAATTTTTAGAAGTTGTTTAAGTTGTACATTTTATGCCTAATTTATAACTACATGGAAGTTACTACTGACTGTAGAAATTTGTAAATAACAGCTTATCATTGGTAACTTGTTTACAACTTGACATACTGCGCTACCTGAAGACTGTACGCTTGTAAGGAAACATGTTGGAGATAAGTCTTTAATATTCATTAGTCTATAATACTGTGCATTTAGTTTGTGTAATAAATTCAGTAAGAAGTTTCTTTTTCTATTTATTATTCAGACCAGCAAAAGCATTTGTTGGTCCAGAAAACAAACTGTACAAGATGCACAGTACATGCATCAAAATAGTAGAAGCTCAACAAACAAGATTGCATAACATTTATTTTTTATTTTTTGTTACTCCTAATCCCTCTCTTCCTACAACCCATAATCTGGATCTCTGTGGATCATCATACTTTTTTCCTGCACTAATTATAATATCCACTTTAACACATTTTCCTGCAAATAATTCATTCAATGAAATTTATTTCTCCAGATCACCATTTATTAAAAAATTTAGAACATTTTAAAGGGGTTTTCAATTACTGTAGTAAAAGTGAAGGTCAGTAATAAAAGGACACTTCAAACTTCCCAGTATGGTGGAAAATTGGGAATCACGGTTCTTATACTGATGCAGTCAAGAATTATTACAATAGAGTAGGATTCTTTTAATCCATCACCCATGGGAATGGACAGGTGCTGGATTGTGAAATATTCTGGGTTACCAAACAGTACCTATACCGACTTAAGTTCTTACAGGTAATTTTCTGTGACTTCTCCTACATGTGAGTTGCACAACTAATTTGAGGCGAAATTGATTTCCTGTTTCCTTCAGCTGCTGATTTAGGGGTGTCAGAGTGCCTTTCTATTGTTGTCTGGAGTGTCTTCAGTTTCTACCAGCATTGCTGAAGGACAAGATAACTGTGGATCAAGAGTCTTTATAACTGAAGAAATTGACTCAGTAAAATAAAAGGGGTCAGGAGATATCACAATGCTTGATATATAGACAACCTTATAGGCCTTTTGGGGGACTTTCAGACTTCGGCCCTATTCTCCTCAACCAACAAACCATTAGGATATCCAAAGTATTAGCATCTGGGTTAAAGAAATTCTACTGTACTCACTAAAAAACATTCGTTTCATTCGATTATGACTGTATTTGTTGACCCAATAAACATAAGGTTCTTCTGGCCTCGTCCAATAAATATCAAAGGAAAGTGATGAAATATCATACAGTGTACCAAGTTGTTCTCTGAACGGATGTCTGTGCATACCTGTTAGAAAAAAAAATGTAAAAACACCACATACTGAAACTACTGAACATTACATGCTCAAATCTCATGTTAGCAATCATATCTTGCACCCATGCAAATAAAGTTTTATTTAAAGTTTAGGTTATTTAACACCATCACTTTTGCTAGGGTGCTCATTAAGACACCAGCTAAATTGCCTACTCAAGCTACAGTAATAGAGTGCAATGACAACTCTTAGATGGTTACTGGTGCACTTGCAGTATCTGTCTTATATACCCCTCAGAATTATTGAATGTGCATTATACACAGGTCCCACAATGTTCCTTGGCACTCAGGGTGCACCAAACACCAACTTTCACATGAAAATTGAAATATGCAGATGATAATTTCCTCTTCTCCAGCATCTCTTTTGGGTTCTCAGGTGTTCATGTTAATGAAACCAAGGCTTGTCTTAAAAAACAAACTTTGGATAAAATTTGCCATCATTAACTCACTAAAGACACCAGTTACAGAAATTACCGGATAACATGGATTTGACCTGCATGACTGCATTTTCAGTAACTCTGTAGAAATTCTCACACCATATGACAGTTCCATTTCTTATTCAAGGTAACTGAAAGAGGGTTATGAGGCAACCCTTCAAGTAAATGTGTGACAATGTCCACTGACGTCCTGGTTTCCTATCTATTAGCATAACAGTATAGTTGTCACCTTATTGTGGAATATTCTTAACAGTGTGTCTGTGGGTAAATTAAACCCAAAAGGTTTTCTTCCGATTTTTCAGACACTTCCTAGTGTATACATAATTCACATGAGATTTGTATAGTATTCTTGTTACTCTACTGTCCCCTTACATGTTTCCAGCATGCAGAGAAGCTTGTAAGAACCAAAAGTTGTACATTCTATTAAATCATACAACTCAAAAATTTCTGTAACTAGTAAATTCGGTCACTTTACAATGGAAAAGTTCCCTTTCTTTCAGCTGAGGCTCAAATTTTTATGCATATGCACTGACAAATAGGTTTCTAAAAAACAATGGAAAGTATATTTTTTTATGTATTGTGTTCTTACCATCCACTCCTGCACTAGCAATCTTATCTGCAGCAAATGAATCTGTCCAGAAGATCCTGTGCAAGTCCTCATCATAATGCAGTGAGAGGAACTCTCTATGCAAACCACCCTCAACTACATGGATACGACCCCCTTTACCATCCATATTCAGACGATCAATGTGACTTCCACTGCTTTTAAGATAATCACCAGAGAATGCTACAAACATTACTCTGAAACATTAAAGAAAAACATCTAAAGCCAGTTTCTCTACTGATGGAAAGTTTAAGGTTCTCAACAAATATTTATAATATCTGGGGATTTAAAACTTTTTTTTTCTGCATCCATAGGTATAACCTGATGTAAGTTTCTATACTTGAACATAGGAACAAATATCTTCTAGATGTAACTATGCTAGGCTAGAAAAATGAGTTGCCAAATCAAAATTTATAAGGTCAAAAACGTACAGTAGTCCCTGTCCATGATACGAAGACATGTGGAGTTCTGCTAATTAACCTCAACACCAAATGGATAATAGTGGTCAACTTCACACTCCGGCCGCTTTATCCCCCAGGAAGAAACCCATTGTCCATTGAATAGGAGACAATTAAAAATTTTACTTAAGTTTTATAACCCAAATTAAGTGGCAGGGTTAACAGCTAACACAGCATATAGATATTTCTGGGTTTACAGAATATGTAGTCTTGCAGGCAGTTACAAGTGTTATGGAGGAAAAACTTGCCTCTTTCTTCAGGGTACTTTAGGAATCTTCTATACCTGAAGATGGAAGTAGCATATTCGTCCAAAATGTGTATAACAGCATACAATACTACATGGTGTCATAACTCAAAAACTACAATTTAAAACTCTGCTGCCATCAAAACTCAAAGTATCACCGCTTTATCATTCGTTACAAGTTAAACAACAAAATTGTTTTAAAAGTTTTTAAATCTTATCACCAAATTATATTTCTTGATTGAAGTAACTAATGATGAAAAATTACACATTAGTAATTGGTTTATTACTCTTCCTAAACAAAGAATTTTTACACCAGTAATTTTCCTTGGATTGTTCATAATCTTCTTCTGCGCAAACTGGAAGATGATTTTTCTCCTTTTATTTCCTTTCTATCAACAACTTGGAATTACAGCAGCCCCAGTAGTTCTCACATTGCTCTTCACATTGACCCCTCCCCTCAACCAAAAAAAAACTTTCTTTTAACTACACCCACTCCCACACACACGCACACATGCACATAATTACGGTAAATTACCCTTCAGCTGGTACAAGAGCAATATCAACAGGAGTTTCTCCTTCCCAAAGGTGAAGCAACACAGTAGTTGCTTGTGTAGTGAGGCTCATTATTTCCACAGTTCCTCTTTCAGCATTGCACCAGTACAAATTATTCCCCAAATAATCTGAAAGTAAGATTAGAACAAATTTGTAACATACAAAATATACATTAAAAAGAATCACTGTTGAAATTACAGCAGCAAAAATTGCCCACTTGCATTCCTATGAATAGAGAGCCTCACAAATTTGCTGGCCTTACTGCTTTTGAGTTTTATGTCTATTTTATCCTTTGCATATTTTCATATACATTTTTCACCAAAACAAAAGAACTTTTATTTTTAAAACTTACATAAGGTGTCTAACATATAATAGTCTTATATTAGTATGGATTACTTTCAGACAGAAAGTGATATGAATCTCGTGATTCTAGTCTGACAAGTCAATTCCATTGTAACTACATTTTATCTAACAAGAACACTTCCAGGAAATCAGATCACAAAACTGCTTTTGGGACTGGATATTTTGCTAGTTTAGGTGATCAGGTTGCCAAAATTTATGGGTCTTATAAGCCTAGATACAATTACAGTTAACTACTACACAGACCACACAACAGTAATAACTGATTCTTAATGGATTAAAAAACAGCAACAGATATTTGTACACCTAGACAAAGGCTGCAATATCAAGAATAGATTTTTAACACATTTCACGATTTTCTATTTTTAATTTAACTGCAAAAATACCAACATGATATATCTGTAATATGGTTATCATATGTCTGCTTATGTATATCAGTCACCTGGTACTTTAAAACAAACTGAAAAATGCAACATCTCATGAGTATTACTGCTTAAATATATTATGTTTTAATAAGTTTTAAGTTGATGTGTGAACTCCTTTATGATGTCAAGTTATATGCCGAAACATGTGAGAAAAATGAAAGATTGTAATGGTGTGTGTATCACAAATGCATTTAGTTGGTTTTATAAATGAACAAAATTTACTCATTTTACATTTATGTAGTAAACCAAAAAATGCACACTCATAAAATATGCTTTATCATCATATTAATATTCACCTACATGTTTCAGTCCGTTTGTGACCAAAGGATACTTTTGGATTAAGAACGCCAGGAGTGTACATCATCCCATATGAATGCGACAAGGTTTATATTGGACAAAGTGATCAATCTATCAAAAACACAGTCATAAAACACAATAGACATATACGATTAGCACAAATCGATAAATCAGCAGCAGCAGAACACAGCATCAACCACAATCATATTATAACAAGAATGCAGGATACAAAACTCCTTTCTGCTAAAACCAGATACATGGACCGACTCATCAGGGAAGCCATTGAACTGGAAATGCACCCACACAACATGAACAGAGAAGATGGCCTAACCTTAAGCTAATTCTGGAAACCCCTTCTTCACATGCTTAAAGAAAGTAGACAGCCACCTGAAACACAATAGTTTGATCTCTACCAGCCCATGGCTCCCCTTCCTCGCTCTGACACAGCCACGTTTCTCTCTCACATGCTTACTGCTGGCCACCACTGGAGGTCTCTGCCCTTCACAGCCAGTATCTCTGCTCAGACATGCCCCCTCCCCGTCCCCCACCCCTCCTTCCCATTGGCTCAGGCTATTTTTGAGCCAAACATTTTCCTGCATAAATACCACAACAATCTCAACCCAGTTATTCAACCTGCTTACACCCCTTATGAAGATGAAACAGGGTGTTCTGAAACAACAGTATATAAAATTCAGATGCAGGGGAATCACCCAAAAGAAAGAATACTGCATCATGAAGGTGTTTTACAAGAATAAAGATAAAATATAACAATTGCCTAAATTGCATATATAAAATCACTATGTTACAGTTATCTCAAGCATTCCTTATGATCTTAAAATGTTGAATTATGTAGCTGTTAAAAGCAGATAAATATTCTGTTGTTAAAACAAAATTGGGTGTGTTCATGTTGTTTGTTAATTACATATATTTAACAAAAACCCTGTTGGATGAGTCGTGTGCCAGAGGGGAGATCGCTTAAGGCTTCAGATGTGCACCACAAAGTAGACTGCAATCTCCCCTCACCATTATCAAGCAAAAGGGGGACCTTGAATGCTAGAGGCTGTAACCCAGTCTTAAAACGTGCTTTAACTGGCAGAGCCTCATCCTTCACCACAGCACCACTGATGAGCAACAATTTCTGTGTCTCATTTTCCAGCCATACCAACAGCAACCTTGAATGATCACTTGCAGAAGACATTTTCACTCTCACCTGAGGCCTGGCCTTAAATGCTTCCCTTATCTTCATTTTTTGTAAAGAAACATACCAGATTCATTTACACCATAAGTGTGTCCAACCACAGCAATGTTCATTCTCCTGTCCAAATTTACCTGCACCTCCACTTTCAGTATGAGATATCACTTTGCTTTCGTTTTTATCCTTAGGATCTTTATCATTACAAACATTACCCCTTCCAGACGCATAAAAAATACAAGACCAAAGATTAGTGCTAAAATGTGTAAAAGGTAAAGTTGAGTACACTTCATGTCCAACACCCGGGTTGTTACTGAGTGACAAAAGGAGGCAGATGCAATCTCTTCTGTACTTACCCATGTGTCTCAAGTGCAGACACACACAATAAGCAAGGAGCCTACACTGTAATGCAAGACAGTTTCCACAATACTTCTTCCATAAATAAACAAATCAAAGGTGTGCAAACCCACTAACAAGGAGGGTCTGCTGCATTCAGTAATAAAAAAAATATTACTAGCCGCATTAAACCACAATTCTCTTCCTCCCTTCTTATTCTTAAATTAACTATTTGGCATTTCTAATAACTTACCGAAGTCCATTGCATCAATTTTTCCACTTACTCTAGCAAAACTTTCTAACACTTTTGATGCAAAGGCGACTGTGAAAAGCTCATACTGCTCGGAGTCATAAAGGATTATATCTCCTGAAAAATTGAAGATGTTATTGAACTTCAGCATCAGAGTTAGGAATTCCTTCACTTCTAACTTCATGTTTTCCAACTAAGCTCTTCTACAAATCCTTAATGCAGAAACTACACAATATTTCAAGCAAAGTTTCAAAACTGCACCTGTTAAATTCCATAGTTCTTAAAGATTACATCTTAGAGGAAATTTTGCATACTGTGCTTAAAAACGAAATGAAATTCCTTAAAATAGGATGAACAATATTCTACTGTGGAAATATACTAGACATAATCATCAACTACTTTCAACACTTGTCATTTAATTACATGGCTCTGAAAAGTACAGGCATTGGTATTACTCCACCTATGTAGGTTTAAATTTTATCCCTCCAAACCACAATGCCACCAATATGTATTTTGTGGTATCATTTTTTCACAAGTTGTAAATGTATGGCTACTAGGCTGTTCATGTCTCACGTTAACAATGTGAAAAGAAATGCAGTAAATGGCTTTTTATGAGATCTGACACAGATGTTTTACCAAACTGTCAATACTCCCAATTGTTTGGTTAAAATCAAACAATAATGATACATTTTAGCACCCACATGCATTCTGTGTGTATTGTCAAAGTAACTCACTTAATATTTATCAAATCAAAAACTGTTTCTGATAAAAGTTGTGTGGAAAATTTTGTAGCAAATTGTCACCATGTGCAGAAGTATAAGATAGAGATACCAACAAAATGCGCTATTTAAAAGTTGTTTATTAATTGTAATAGATGAGGTGTGTTTTGGCTGATTGCCATCATCAGGGACCATAAAAATGCATACAGAAAGAATTCCAGATGCAGTCTATAAGATAATGACTTCCATTCAACATTACAGATTAATGCGTATTTTACCATTTCATAAATAATATTTTGTATTTAGTATTTACATAAATCTTTATAAATTTTATTTTTTGTTGTATCTTATCTTCACTTAATTTGAAGACATATGATCTGGAATGTCTTCCCACATGTACCTTTTGGATCATATCATATCACTGAGCATGGCCATTGGCCAAAATGTTTTGGACCTTAAAAAAAAACACTTTTAAATAATGTAATTTGCTGATATCTCCGTCTTATTATTGCACGAAAAATGTCAGAGATAATTAAACAGGGAGAAAACATACCAAAATTAATACACCATGTTTGTACTTCCTAACATGCTGTTTCTCCTGGATAACTTTGTAGCTGTCAAATTGTGTTTTCAAAAATGTATCAGATTGTAATAGCTACTTCAAGTTTTCAGAAACACTAGCATCCATTTTTAAAGTTTCAGGTTGCCATCGTACATTTTGTATTTCTTGTTCTAGGTTTTGATATTGTATAGTTGGGGAAAATGTTCTGTATTTCCAAAACAAATTCCACCTCCATCTTCATGTTTTTTAAGTGATGAAAATGAGATAGGTTCAAGTAAGAGTTAATAATTAGTGGAAGTTTGTCTCAGCTCCCCCACATTCCATCACAGTATCAACAGTGACAAATTGATACACAGGGGTCCATCCATCCTTATGACATATAAGACTTGTTAATTATATTTTCAATCAATTGGGTGATATGCCAATAATTCAGACTGTCCCAATTCTTGCTGAACCTTGTTACTGGTAATGGATATACATATTTCCCAGGTAGTCTATTACTACCACAAATTATTACAAAAGAATAATATTAAAAATAACTTCTTAAAAACTGTCTGAAAAAAAAATTAATATATGAAATCCTCTTGCAGGAGAGGTGAGGGATATGATCATACCCACAGCACATCTGACTGCAGTTTAAGGAACTACATTATACAGAATACATTGTCAGCTCTTTATATCATTTATGCATATCCACTAGATAGTTCACAAATTTTCTACTGTGAAGTTGTTTCAATACTTGCCTGTAAGTGAATTGTAAGTTACAGCGCCAATTGTATGGACCCTTGCCAGCGTCATCAAATACAGTTCTTGTCTTCCAAGAATCTGGGGAATCATAGCCACAATTTTGTTTCCTCCCACTCCCAGAATCATTTCATGCACGTTTGTTGCATCTGAAAAAAAGTGTTTGCAATTAACTTCTTTATGCACATAAGCTTAGACTTCATGGCTTATACAGCAGTGAGTAAAAGACAAAAGTCAGTAATGAAATAATCTCCTGTTAGAACAGTCTGAATAATAACACAGTTAAATGGAACAAAACAGCATAGCCTGCCATAAAGAAAGTGATGTTATTTACACTCAGATCAGTCACAAGAGATTACAATCTGTAAGCAGCAAATTATTTCATTCAATGAAGTACCTAAGGTTTGCAATTATCCATGCCATTTCACAATCCATTAGCATGCAAAGCCTAATCTACTCAAAGCAGAGATTCATAATGAATTGCATGAAATTTCTCATAACTGTATTACATGCAGCAACTCTTGGTTCACGTTCTAGTTTTGTTTCTGACAAATTGGGCATAAATAAAAAAGGTGTAAATTAAAAATTATATTCCCTTGATAAATAATGGAATAGGTAGGGTTTAGCATAATTGAATTGCACCAGCCAAAGGGGGTTATATCAAAAATGAGAGAGCAAAAATAAGTGGTTTATATTGGCAAGGGGCCTTAAAGCAAAAGGGCATAAAACAATTGGGGCATAAAACAGAAGCTATGTGTAACAACAAAACAAAAAAAAGAATAAATGAAATATAATTTACAAATGAATTGTTTAAATTACTGAAATCTATCTGATCTCCAAAAAGTCATTCAAAAACATTTTACATTCACATAAAACATATTTACTTAATTATAGAGGTCTCCAGTGATGGCATATTAAACTCAGAATTGCTCGACTTCAAAACTTCATCATTTGCTGAAAACATATCAGTAACCGAATCCATTTCTTTCCACAGATGAAAAGTTGGGTAGACAGGCACTCACTCATTACAACATTATTCTCAATTACTGGACCAGTTAACCATGTATAAATTCCTACATTGCTCATTCATATATGCATATATAATATATATTCAAATATATATGCACAATGACCTATTAGTTTCATTACGTCCACTTATGTATGCAATAAAATTTATCCAGATAAAAGTTGTGATTAAATTTTGGCCTTGAGTTGCTACTAATATATATTTAACAACCGTTTTTAAATTGGACACCAGGGATTACCAATCCACATTCCAGCCTGAATATATTACCACATATATTTTTATTAATATAGAGTCATATTTCATCTGATAAATATCATGTCACTTCCTGTTGTCTCAAACATCATATTTAACATAGCCCACTCCAAGACAACTGCCCATATGTATGGCAAAATAGTGGTGGGAAGTAGCAATATATGTCAGATCAAATAAGGACCCTGCGTAAATAGATCACAAAATAATTCTATTAAACTTTTATTAACCTTTGTTAAGTTAAACATTTATTGCATGTGATAGTTATCCAAACGTCCTGCTTAAGAAATAATTCTCAGCACTAAAATTAGGCTTCATATGTTTATGAATCATTTCTATTCATGCTACACCATAAACTTCCAGGTTTGTCCTGCTCTATCTGAAACTTCTCCATGATATAACTCACCTAAGCACGTATGTTTGTCCACTCCAAGTACTTTCCCCTCTTCACAGGCACAAGTATAAGTTTTATTTGGAGCAAGAAGACAAATTTCATGGCAAGGTGCAAACTCGCATGGATTTTGGACCTGAATAGAA
>Ga0123354_10007214_pt1 | contig 16670 bp, 6 predicted proteins | sample TergutLab28metaG_2_FD_97872 | JGI IMG/M metagenome (GOLD analysis project Ga0123354, IMG submission 97872) | Labiotermes labralis P4 segment gut microbial communities from Petit-Saut dam, French Guiana - Lab288 P4 | ecosystem: Host-associated > Arthropoda: Insects > Digestive system > Gut ...
GAGTGGACCCCGTTCCAGACCCACTACTACTCAGAAAATCTGGTAGCGCCGGGGATCGAACCCGGGACCTCTGTATCTGTAGCCAGAAACTCTGACCACTAGACCACAGAGGCGGTCAAAGGAACCAAATGCAAAATAAATTTTCGCAATTCTTCCCACTATTTAGTCCAGCCACATTTACCTTCTCGCGCACCATCTGAAACATTAGGTTTAAATTGTATGTCATTGCAATTGAGTCTGTTGTTTCATTTGCGTGTGAAACTTGGTCTTTCGCAATGATGGAAACATGCAGGACGGGGAAGTTCAAGAATAGGGTGCGGAAACAGATATCTGATTCTAAGAGGCAGAACATAGAAGGAGACTGGAAGAAATGGCGTAATAATGATCTCCATGAACTGTGTGCCGCAAAAATATTATATTTACTGGTAACAGAATCAATACGAATGATATGAGGAAAGCATGTTACAGGTGTAGGATAGACGAGACGACATACAGGACTTTGGTGGTGATACCTGCGAAAAATAATATGCTTCGCAGGCTCAGGCATAGGTGAGAAGATAATATTAAAAAGGATGCTAAAGAGACAGAAGGGGAGGGCGTGGACAGGGGTCATGTGGCTTAAGACACGAACGATTGGCAGACTGTTGTGAACTGGATGATAAATTTTCCGTTACAATAAATTCGGGAAAATCTGTTAGCAGCTAAAGAACTACCAGCTTCTAAAGAAATTTCTGCTGCCTGGAGTTACATCACAGCTTTCAAACACGCCACAGCCTTATTGCCATACATCGATACAAGTACTGTAATTCTAACAAAATTATTTGTGCCTAAACAAACTGGAGTGTGAAGTAATGCGTAATATTAAATTTACAGACATGATTTTCAATCCGCATAAGACAATCTCTAGCTTACAATTTTAGGTTGTAGTCAGGTGTCGGCTGTGTGGATACAGTGCTCTGGTGTGGTCAGCGAAAATTAACCTCCCAATCCTCGTGAATTTGCTTGTTACTAACGAAAATACCTGAACTTTTACCGTCTGAAACTTTATGACGTGGCCACAGGCAGCAGACCTCCAGAAAAGGCACGCGTGCTCCATTACTCGACGGATGATTTACTAGAGTGATTGGTAAGAGAAAATTGATCGATTATATGTAAATGTTCCATTCTGGCCAATCAGAGCTACATCGCGGACATTGGAGATATCCTTCCTGTTCATAGCTCTAATTGGCCACGATCTTTGTTACTTTTGTGTATATTAAACACAGGTCCTTCAAAATATTGGGGACCGCGGTAGCACAGTGGTTAAGGTGCTGTGTTACAAATCGGAAGATCGCTGGTTCGATCCCAGATGATGTCAGTGGATTTTTCATTGACATAAAATCCTTCCGATCGCACTATGGCCCTGGGGTCCACTCAACCTCTAACAGAAATGAGTACCAGGAGCATTTCCTGGGTGTAAAGGCGGCCGGTGCGTACGGCTGACAACCTGCCACCATCCTGTGCCGTTGTCACGAAATCTGGGAACCTTAATTTCCTAAGAACCCTCTGGGCCTGTCCAGGCCTGTAATGGGACTGCTTTACCTTTACCTTTACCTTCAAAACATTTCAGCATTCAGCCGCAATTTTTTACGGTACTCTGAACGTGAGTAGCAGTACTTTCCTCTGAAACCTCAGAACGAACTGAGTGCCCTACACCCAGAAGACTGTCGTTTGAATTTCACCTATTTTTTGTTTGTTCATAAAACTCTATCTCTCATATTAAGGTAACGGAATAGACTGCTGGCATAGAAAAGAGGGCGCTGAGAAATTTCTGGTAGGATGGAAAAGATTTTTTTGATACCTATGAGCTGTATAATATTTATTCTTCACCAGATACTATTAAGGATGATAAATTAGGGAGGATGAAATGGGCGGGGCGTGTAGAGCACATGGCATAATGAGAAATACATTACAAAATTGATAGGAAACCTGAACGAAAGGAGCAATTTGCCCTAATTATCCACGTAAAGGAATAATGTATTAAATGGAACGTCAACAGATATTGTGTGATAGTGTAGATTAGACTTGTTTGTTTTGTGTTACAAATCAGCGGCGGGCCCTTAAGGAGACAGGAATGAATTGTGGGTTTTATTCATGAGGGCAATGTATTGAATAACTGTGTGACCGTTACCTTCTTACAAAGGACACTGTTCCTAAGATTTAATTAATTAAAAGCTACAGTGCCTTCGCAAATACATTCGCGAAATTTTAAATAGTTTGACTTTAATTAACTTTATTATTGACTTTTTAAAAAATACAATGTAATACTGTAATTCTGAATGTAAGTCTGAAACCCTCATCCAGTGTAAATGAACTCGTGTTCAAAATCATTTCTCTAAATGCTTCTGGAGTAACCGAGGGAAAGAAAGAATACTGTTTTCAGTCAGCACATTACAAGTATTGGTGACATCTGAACAAAGGTTGATATAAAAATATTGGTATTAGAAGCACGAAACTTCTTGCTAGATTCATAAATTTATGCGGAACAGTCTGGTACACTGTCTACGACACATGTGTCAGGGTCTGGCACCACCCATGTTCTTCCTTTCTTCTTCAGTACTTCTGTTGTGATAGGGTCTATCCTAGGCAATGAATCTAGAAAAAAAATTCTCATTCTTTCCCATGTAATATTAAAATCCCCACTCCACTATTCCTCAACTTAGCTCTTCCTTTTTTTTACCTCTCCTCTCACGAGCTTTCTGTTTTGCACTCCAGGAGGGGGAAAGGAAAGATAGCGTGAAATTGTTCAAGAAATGATGTTCCAAGACCAGAATAGTGACAATATAAACCCTTTAGTTTAGACCCTTTTTCTCATCCCACTGTCGTATCTTTCCTTCCCGGTAACTTCATATTACAGTGAAGGGGTGCCACCACGGTCGCTTCTAGATCTTCCTGTTATAGTGAGTGATATTCGAAGGAGAGTAGGATAAAAGGATATAATCTGTCGCAGGAGATTGTGCACACAGGCAATCACTACAGCAGAAAATGCCTTGTACAATTACTGTGCCCCCTTCCCCACTCTTCTCAACTTCTTATATTTTCCACGCTTTTTCTCCAATCCCTATTTTCACACAAGTTGCTGTTAAAAAACGTAATTTACATTTTTGGGTACGATGGAGGTCGGAATGCTTTTGAACAGCGATTTCTTTTAGGAAAATAGAGAAAAAGAACTGTGATGCAAGCTCTCCACTTCGGTTAAGGGTGACGTCAATCTTGCGTGTGACACTACCGATGACAGCTTCCTGCTGGCAATTGAGGCAATCATGATCCGGATAAGAAATTTCTAACTCTGCTTTTCTTTGAAACCAGAAAGTGGGGCTTCATCATGAAACAGCCTCAATGGGACTAACATCGCAGTCTTTGTTTTTCCGTTTGCATACCAACCAAACAGTAATTAATATAAAAGAGTAACTTCCATAATTGAATATTATACATTTTTTGTGCAATATTGCAGTGTAAACAGTTTCATCGTAACAAGTCACGACGTCTCAGAAGGGGGATGGAATGCTGGGCACAACTGGAAGGCAGAGTTTTCAGTTCTGGGCGTCGGCCGCATTTTACCCCCTAGGAAATTACTTGGTACTCATTTATGTTAGAAGCTTACCCCAGGGCTACTGAATGTGGACAGAACGAGTACATCTCTTCAAGATTTCCAAGGATTCTACCGGGAATTTAACCGGGAACCTTCCGTCTTGTGGCGCAGTGTCTCAACAAACTGCGCGGCTCCTCCCACAAAACGACCGTGTACTCCACTTTAGTGCAAGAATAAAACCAGGAAACTATAATTTATGCAATTTTTGTGCCTTGTATGAAGTGCGCCTTGCAGTCTGTACTGTTTGACTCACTACTACAAACCTGTGTCTTACAAAAAAGAATAAAATAATATTTTAAACTGTGGATGTGTAAAAAGAGTTCGGCAACATCATTTCATAACTGCATGATTCCTTTCGTGCCCTTATACCGAGTCAAAAGTGTCAAAATGATGCCGATTGCAACGGTACAAAGCTATGGGACTTGGAAATGACAATGAATAGGGACATGTGGGCACAAAACCACGTGTAAGCTACTGAAATACACGGCCATGTCTGCTTCAGTAAATATTACAATTATATGGTGTGTTTACAACGGGTGTTGAAACTTGCCGCTTACAGCGCGGACAGACATTCTGACCAGATTCACCTCATCCACGGGAATGGATGTGTGCCCCATTATGTTGCTAGTACATCTGACGGTGTGTGTGTATGTGTGTATGTGTGTGTGTTGTGTGTGTGGGTGTGTGGTGTGTGTGTGTGGTGTGTGTGTGTGGTGTGTGTGTATGTGTGGAGAAGAATGTCTTATAAAAGTGATGGAAGTTTATTTGCCAAAAAGTTAGAGTAAATGCCGCCTGTCATTCATTGTGTGCTTCGGCCATGCAGCCTACTGAAAGTTATCGGCAAGCGCAAAGTTCAAACATCCAGTAGACCTTTAATGGTTGAATATCGAACCTACGTGGATTTGACACTTTTGGCTTCGTATGCGGTAAGAAATTTAACCTTGAGGTTACGGCACACAGTCATCGGACACTCTGTATATACAAATAAATTTATGTATCGTCGAAATTAAAGAACATCTTTCAAGGCGCATGGATTAAGAAGTACTGCTATATTCAATTTCCTATGTAAGTGTGTTAGTGGACAATATACTTCGCATTAGAACACTAAACCAACAAACTGCAAAAAGTTGCTCCTCAGGTTTTCATAATACCACACTGAATATTGCTACATATTTCGGTCCGCAGAAAACCATCATCAGGGAAACAGACCAAAGTAATACGGCATAAAACAAAATTAGTCACTTTTTTACAAAACTGAATGAAATAATTAAAGTGTAGACATTTCATTGTAGAGTATTGTATAAATTTGCTTCACAAATAAATGTCTACATTTTAACTATTTGACTCTTCACGCCAAATCAGCTGTGTAAAATGTGGCTAATTTGATTTTATGCGATTTTACTTTAGTTTGATTAACTGATAATGGTCTCTTGGGGACCGAAACATGTAGCAATGTTCCGTGTGATGTTATGATATAAATACATAAGGAGCAAGTTTGAGTTCTTCTTTTTTGGTTTGGTGTCGTGAATTAGTTATCGATAACGAACGGAATGAGCAACATAAAGATCTATTTCTCCTTATCTGTGACACTTCAGCTCAACCCTTCAAGACACAGTGGTCACTATATGTATCAACTCCTTAACAATCAATAATTCTACTGGATGATGAACGGGTACACATAGTGTCTGACGTTCAGGTGACAGTACATCGTGACAATAAAATCAACTAGATGCACAAATTTCTCATATTTATTTTTGGAATAAAACTCTACATGTTTCGGACAGTTCCTCTGCCCATCATCAGGAGTTTTTCACTGTACACACAACAAACCTGTATGACATACACCATTGCTGTGTGTACAGTGAAAAGCACCTGATGATGGCAGAGGAACTGTCCGAAACATGTAGAGTTTTATTCCAGAAATAAATTTGAGAATTTAGTGCATCTATTCGATTTTATTATAAGAATACACATAGTGTCTCCACGTCATTCAAAATATGCAATGATTACTGCATGAGCCAGCTGGTCATGTTAATGTCGCGCAGTGTGTTCAGTGTGAGGTAAACACTGAAATTCATATGTAGAGATATTTATTGACTGGAAGGTTAACTGGCATGTTCCAGTGTTAACGAGTTAGTCATATTAATGGTGGGCACTTAGTTTGTTCTGAGGTAGATACTGAATTCGATAGGCAAGATTAATTTAGTACAACAAAGGATTAACTGACATATTTATCCATATATTGATCTCTTGTTTTTCCAGATTCGTTCCCCCTTAAAATACAGAGTATACAGGGTGTATCTGAAATTCTTAGACGGACTTCAAAAGTAAGTTCTTCACATCAGAACAAAGAAAAATGTTATATTAATAGATGTCCGGAAGTGAGTGGTTTTTGAGTTTAATTGAAAGATTACATCCAGCTATATATATATATACTTAACTATGTAATAGTTTATTGCATGTGACAATATATTTACAATACATGTTACCGATTTAGCAAAGTTTCGTATTTTTTATCAAGACACAATTCGCAACAAACGACCTACTTTCCCTCCACCAGATTCAATGCACTCATAGACACGTCTGATCACGTGCTGTCGCGCCGCTCTAACGGTCCTGGTGTGGCTGTGGATGGTTTAACAGGAACCACAAATACGTTCATCAAGTGTCCCTCCATTTTGAATTGAAACTGAACACAATAAGGCTGTTAAGTGTCCCCACAGACAAAAATCTCAAGGAGTGAGTCTGGGCGAACGTGGGGGCTGCACCTTGTAACAGTAGAAAGTAAGTGTTTGCGAACAGTGTATTATAAAAATGTTTCCTTCTTTTGGTGTGGGGAAATTCACTCCTGAAATTTGTCCATGCATCTCAGATACACCCTATACAATATACGCACACACACACACACACACACACACACACACATATATATATATATATATATCATCTCTCAGTTCAATGTTGCCATGTTGCCACATCTGTTAACTGCACGAATTGTAGGTGTACCTGACACAATGTCGCCGCCACAACCTCATGAGTTGGCTACACAATTAATGTCAGAAGTCCAAATATGATAAACCTGCAAACCCTCCGTATGCTTTAACACCGTATTTTATATTCATTGGTAAGCTCTGCGCTTTATATAACGTAATTAACTGACTTCAAGAAACAGTGCCATTCTTCGGAAACAAACGTTTGCCAAAGACATCAGTACATTCTTGTCCTTTATGGAACTGAAGGTTTATTATGTTCTTCAAAAATCCTTCCACCGACCCTTATCGTGAAACCTGTAAGTACGTTTCGCGCCCTTACACCCTATTTCCACTTTTATTATTACCATCTAAAATCAAGTCTCCAATCTGGCGTCTTAAACGACTGTCTCTCCCACTAAACATGGCGGGCAATCTTCATCGCTTCCACGTGTGCGACTTTCTCCCTCTAATCTATCCTCCTTTATTTGATGAGTGTAAAATCATTTGATTTCAACACGAAACATTTTTAAAGCGCGCAGTTATCCCTAGACATAAAGTGTGGTATTAAAATTAGACAAATCAGATGTCACTGAGTATGAGAACTGTAAATATGAAAACGCATACTTAGATAAACTATTATAACTTCTATTTAAGTAACACAACAACAAATGCATATATATAGTTTGTAATAATCCAAAATTTACATTAAAATACTTAAAACGCTCCTACATGTTCCGATCATACGATCATCCTCAGGGAGCATACTTTGTTCCTTGCTGAAGTTACAGTTTAAAACACTCAGTGATTTACTTCGTTATATTAATTTGGTGCTGTGACAGCATGTCGTGTGTTGTGTGTGAGCCGTACGCTGTTCAGTTGAGACCGGCTGTCGATGTGCCTGTTGTGCCGTTTAGCGTGGCGTGTGTTACTTAAATAAACTACAAAATGCACGGTGCAACGATAAAGATATTATAACTTCATTTATTTGCCTGAAATAAAATTAGGTATTCTTCAGGAGATTCATACAAAAGCTTCACACTTACAAAATAGCTTCACCAGGCAGAAATATTAAGATGTGATGTAACAAAAAATTAGTAATTCAAAAAATATTTCGTCACAACTTGCAAGTATATAACATTTATCTGGAATCGACGAAACCTGGCAAAACAAGGACATGAAACCGCATCTCAAAATGCGACATTAAATCTGTTGTAACTGACTTTGTATCAGCTTCATGTAAGTAGAATAATTTTACACGCTTGCGTGTGTAGGAAAAGAGATTTTTGCCTTCTGATTCCAACACTTCTCACTCGGGAAATATAAGGAATTTTAAATTAATGTGTTTTGTAATCTCCACCACCGTAAGAGAAGAAAGGATGCGTCTCCTTCCCTGCAAGTTCAAGAACAATTTCTCTCCAGATTAATTGCTCTCATTAGGGAATCTATTGATATTTCTCCGCTGCAATTATTGGTTTATTCTGGAACAGCATGCCGCATTGTATAGGTAGTTAGCAGTTATCAGACCATCTATTCAAGGCTCAAAGACATTCTTGTATGGAGTTTAAGTCTGATAATTCCAACTTCCAACTACCCCTGAATCATAGTGCGGACGTCAGGCTACGTTATAATGATTCTGACTATAATTGTTCAAACTTTAATAGGGATTATGGAAGAGGATACGTGAAACTTTTGTTCCAAATAGCAAGGTCACAAAATGCAGAGGAAATGCCTACGCACTTTACCTGTACATGTATATACTTGTCTGTATGTATAAGTACCACATAGAATGGGCTGGCGGTGGCGCGATTGGTGGAGGCACTGAACTAAAATCCGGAGGGTCGTGGTTTCGATTCGCGATTAGGTATTTATGATTTTTCACTACCTTCTTGCCGCAATATGGCCCTGGGGTCGAATCAGCCTCTAACAGAACTGAGTACCACGACTATCTCCCCCGGAGATAGAGGTGGCCGGTGCGTATAGCTGACAACTTTATCGCCTTCGTGTGCCGATTTTCTAGAAATTCAGGGAGAGTAAACTTCCTGGAGCCCTACGGGACGGTCCAGGCCTGTAATGGGATAGTTTTTACCATATAGAGTAATTTATTGTGATTGTGTATTTCACAGCGAATAAATTTCAAGAGCTTAAATGGCTTATCACAGCGATTTAGTATCTGTGTTATAATGATACTATGTTCTCCCCTTCGTAATTAATCTAAAAATTCTTCTGAATTTACTTTCACTGATTACCTATTACCTATTATTAAGATTGGTACTTTTGTGAATAAGGTCTGACAACAAACATGGCGGTGTGTAAATACTGTAACTTGCTTGTTTTCGTCTCAGCAATTTGATGGTTTGGCAAAATTGCAAAGACATTTTGACGATAAAGTAGCTTTCTTTTAAAACGAAAAGTGAATTAAATTCATTTACAGACCACAAGTTGCTGTCACTGACAAGTCAAGAACTAGGTCTCGCACTTCGAGCATTGTAAAATTGCGTCTCTTGTGGAAAAGCTTGCAACAGATTAAAGACGATATGCTTCCTTATGAAAATTCTGAGAAACACCGGAATATAAAATTTAAAAATAAATAATAATTATTAATATTTAAAACACTGTAAATTACCTGCATAGATATTTGGGTTCAAACAGCTTTGTTTAAGTGACATTTAAATAGCGTCCCTACTACAGATAGAAATTATTCAAAGTATTACTAATGTTAAGATATACCGGTATAACGAAATGCAAAACGTTAGCTGTACCGCTCCTTAGAACGGATGTTCCCAATATATTGACCTGTGAATCGGGTACCTCAGTCTGTGCCGTTACCAAGCTACAGACCGACGACCGCACAATACAGGTTAGGTTTCCGACAAGGGCAGAAGTTTCGTTCTTCGCCATAGAGTTCAGACAGGTCCTTGGTTCCACACGGCATCTAATTCAATGTGTGTCGTGAAGCCTTTACTAGGACGAAACCGGTCGATTCCTGCCACAGGCCCCTCACTTTCACTAGCGTCGAAGTTTAACAAAGACTGAGGCTAAACCTCCAGTTCTCTATAAGCCATTCCTGGCGTTGTGCTTAATTAATCAAACACAGGCAACGTTTAATTACTACCGTTAATACGGTCAGGAATTTAACCCACTTCGCGTGTGATGTTACGTAATACACCCCCGCCCGCTTTAGAGATGGAAGGGTTGGGGGCAACGGGTATAAACACCAAAATAAAGGGGAACATATAAATTTGTACGTCTCTGATGAATAATATTGACTGCAATCACAAATCGAAAACGCTTTTATTTTTACTATTATTATTATTATTATTATTATTATTATTATTATTAATGCTGCTACATTATAATCATCACCACCTCAATCATCACTAGCATATTTTTTCGGAAGGCCACAATGTCTGCTGCACTACACATTAAATCCCTCCCTCCCCCCAAAAATAAATGCAGAACTTCTTAAAACATTCCTTTCCATTTAATCACATATTAAATATTCTTTGATTTTCAGTTTTACAAATAAAAATTTCGACTTCTTATTTTATTGATCTCTGACAGGATGTATCATGGACTCGGTTCACGTTTCACCAGAACAATACTGTGCTTTAAGTTAGAAATATATTTTTGTGCCAATTGTATTTCTATTTCATTTAATGTGTGGTAAGTCATACAGCACGCAAGAGCTAGATAACAAATGCATATAAATTATTAGTCACATAATTTATTATTTAGACCAGCAAATTCACAATATATTAACTGTCATATCCGTTTCGTAAGGTACTCCGACATGTTTCGATGTATTTTCTTCATCTTCAGGGAGTCTTTTCTTATGTAAGCTAAAGTTACAAAATCGATAAAATTAATAAAATTAAAATATTTACATAGGTGACTGTTACAGATAATCAGTAGATTATAATCGTTAAAAATAGTTGTAATGTATCAAGTTGTAATAAATGCATTACATAAAATGTTGTTAATTTAGTGGCTGTAAATACAAACTAAAAACTCTGGAAGTGTCAATCTCGTAGGTACAAACCGGTGATTAATATTTTAAATTATGATAAGTCAATGCAATGGTGAATAGATAAGTTCAGTTTGTATTTAGGTGAAAGTATTTTTCTGAGCGTGGAGTCTCCAGTGTGCAGGTATGATGGAAACGAAAGTGGGAAGGTACTGAATTAATACAAATTGATACGTTTTACAAAGATTTTAACGATTATAATATACTGATTATCGTTAACAATCATCTATGTAAATATTTTAATTTTATTGATTTTATCGATTCTGTAACTTTAGCGTACATAGAAAAAGACTCCTTAAGTATTATGTAAGTACATCGAAACACGGCGGAGTACTGTATGGAATACATATTACTGTTAATACACTGTTAATTTGTTGGTCTAAATAATAAATTATACGCAACGTGCTGTACATATATCGGGATATAAGGCAGCTAAACTACCTGTATTTGGGAGTATGTGGAAATACAATGTAAAAAAAGTAACAATTCAAGATTGTGTTGAAATATGTGGAACGGATGATCTGACCTTTTTAAAAGCGGTTACGATATTCTGGGTTCAACAATTGCAGGAAACCTTTTATATACTTGAGACAATACTTTTTTCATCAGCACAACTCCGCATTCTGGTGTTGCATACTGTATCGTTCTAGGCCCTTTTGCCTAGTCGCGAAGAGGGCATGTTACCTTCCTCATGTCCGTCCGTTTGTCCGCATGAACCACCGCGACTCCCACTGGCAGGATCGTGATAGTCCTATTTGATACTGGGCACTCAAAATCTGGTTAAATTCGGAAAAATATACCGCAAATTTTATGTCAAGTCCTGAGTTAGCCTTATTGTTGACGGCTACAGACATTCACCATAAAATATTTTTGTACAACACTCAATATTTTTAGGAAGTTGATAGACAAATTAAGCTCAACAATACATACAGAACACATTGTTGCATTTCCATTGCAACAACGGTCACGCGAACGCACCATGATATTACGTTATAAGGCCACTACTTACCTATTCCATAAAAGTAAACATTAATACCAAAAGAAATTATTTGCAGGCAAACAAAACGAACGGATACCATAAAGCGATAATATTTTCATTCTTATGAGTAAGACACACAATTTTGTGGCTGGTGTCCCTGTGTTGACATGTCTACCCCCACCCCCCCCCCCCCCCCTTATATATCCAACCACATGAAATACTGTAATTTTATTTATTCCAATCGCATGCAGCAAGACAGGATTCAAAGCACTCCCACTAAGAGCCACTAGTGGCCTACCGTCCAACCGTACAATAATTCCCCATCATTCCCCACACAATACGTGACCATTTCAGCCTGTGAAACCTTACTGCCTAGTTCTCTCCTCAAGACCTGGTTGTTAGCGTACGCCAACTCATACCCTTGAAACGCAATTAGTTAACAGATACATAATTTACAGTGAAACAGGCTGATGTGAAATTATCAATGACTTGCCTCATTGTACTTTAAAGTTATGCGATCGTTAATAATATGACACCGCTAAAAAAAACGCAAGTTTCTTTACGTACCACAAGGAAAGCATAAAACCACGGATTCCTTATCATGACGTAAAAAGGAAAAACGTGAATGATATTTGGGATTTGTCACACCTGCAAACTTTATAGGAGAACTGCCTATAAAATCGGTTGCAAATACAATTATAAATATCAAATTAATATCTTATATTTAGTTAGGATACATGGGGTGAGATGGTAAGTGATGTATTAAAGTGAGAAGGAAAAATTCCTTCTAACTACGGCAGAATTCATTTCTTTTGAAAATAATGTATACTTCATTTGGAATTAATTTCGTAGAATTATTTTTAATATACAGTCTTAGAAATTTTGTCTTCCCACTCTTTTTCTTATGCTTCAGGATCAAAAAATGTCCAGTACTATAGCCTGAGGGAATTATTCAACACAGATTGGCACCTGTCCATAAATGCTCTTTACAGGACTTCCCGATGCCACCATAAGTAAAACCTGTCTTCTTTGTCAAGAGCTTCTCTGGGAGACAGAAGAAATTATCGGCTTATCGACGTAAGAACCTTTAAAAAAACCCTGTTATATCAGAGCAATATTGTGTGCGTACGAACTACACTCACTGCAGGTGGTAACAATGCAAAAGTTGCACGGAAAAAGAGGCCAAATATTTAAACGGAAGTGTAGTCCAGATGCATTCCTCTGAATTCTTGTCTAGTACTCCCTTCTAGTTTTCATATCTGGGCTATTTTCTGTTGTTTTCTTTCTTGGTTCCGCAGATGCAAATATCCCACTTATCCTAACTTACGGATGAATAATAGAATTTCTTTTGTATGGAATCTGGCGAAGAGGAAAAGGATAAAGGAGAAGAAGACTGCCGCATGTTCATCGCCGTACGTACGGCCAAACATGATGTACATAACGGCCATCTCTCTGAACGTGTATTCGCCGGTCACGTTCAGCATATGATGACGACAGGACAGTAGAGCTATACTGTAGCTGCACATTAACCTTTTAAAGCCTAGCGCTTGCTTTATGTACCACCAGTTTTAACAATAAACAAAACAGACAATGTAGGAATAACGTAACATTCAGGCGCGTTCGCGCAACCATTGTGTCGGTGGAAAAACTACAAATATTACATGTTATGAGCATGTGTTTGTAGCTCTAGGTCCCAAGCAAGCAATGCACTTGCGCCATATTGTCATCTGTGAGTTAAAACTGTACATTCTCTCCACACAGTGTTTCGTGTGGGCCTCAGAAAAAACAGCGATTATTTCCGTATGAATTTTATAATGGAGCTGGACATAGTCAACTGCGAGGTAATAACTGTGTCTTTAAATACAGAAAATTACAGTCTCTTCCCTAAAGGGTTAAGAGCTGAGTGATGACATACTGAAAGTGAGATTGTAGCGGTTCGTGGAAAGAGCCTTATTATGCTGGTCCAGCGTTTCCTATTGTCTGTAAATTCTTTTTAAAATAGACCACATCTCGGAAACGATGCATCCAAGAACCCTTTCTGATATAGAATTGTTTCCTGTTTCTGCGTGCCCAGCGGATCCTAAAGGTGTTTCATGTGTTTCGCAAAACTCTGTGCACTTTAATGATGTATTTTAAAAAAACTTGAAATATAGCTGATACTTATGTGCAAACGTTTTGGAGCATTCTATGGAAAATTCAAAGTGCATTTCTGTGGAAGAAGCTGGAAAATGAGCGTTTGTTTAGTTAGGTTAAAGTGCTACTTGTAGACATAAGTTTAGGCAGTTAACAAATGTTGAAATTAAAAAAAAATAAGAAACTGCTATTCTTTTTCCAATATTTAAGCCTCAACTATGTTACGTATCAGGTATGTCTGTACTTCAATGTAAATATGCAAGTCCTTTATAAATATATTCCTTTAGATAAGAAGTGTGTAACTGCTCTATTCTGTGTGTCAACTTAGGGTATACAATGTACAACCCTCAGACTAATATTTTTTATTATCTTTTACCAAGCATCGTAACTGATCAAGATATCCATTTGATACAGAGATGCTTCTGAAGCAAGTAGTTTTATCCTCTGTCCTCTTTTAGTAAAAATTATAAAGTCCAAGGCATGGAGTATATGACAATACAAAAAATAAAAATTTCCTTGTAATGTAACATATTTAAATTCTCTTGGAATTTTTAATTGCCATTGTACTGATCAGCTGTGCTATGCCTGTACGTCTGTAGTGTGCTCCAGATTTGGGTTTCATTTCAAAGAACTTTAAAGCGCCTTAACGCTTACAGTCATGATAGGAAAAACAAGATAAACGTGAGTAATGGGAAAAAAATGTGTGTTTTACAGAAAGTGATAAAATTTAATAGTTTTGAAGATTCTGATACGGTTCCCGTTCATCCTTCTGGTAAGGTTCGGTTGCAGGCAATATACTGTTGTTTGAAGTGCAGAAGCTAAAACGATTTGAAGTGGGTGATGTTAAGCATAGAGCATAAGTTGAGCATTTACTATATTTGTATTGAAATTTATTATTAGCTGGAAGGTTGCACTATGGTGGAATTTTTATCTTTACAGCTAGGATGGCTACATCAAAATTGAGCAGTGCACCCTGAAATCTGGGTGTCAAATAACTGTCAAAATTCAAGCTTGCTGGTTGATGTATTTGCCGCCCCCCTTAACAGAAAATTCTTTGCCAATTCATTACTTTTCCCATATATAGGTCCTTGTTTTTAGCCTAACCTACAAACAAGGGCCTACGTAAAGGAAAACATGTCGTTACTCAGTTCTTGCCTATTAGGTTCACTCTAAACATGTGTTCAGAATTTCGCTATAAGTGCTTGCCCACGGTGAGGATAGTAACAGAATGTAAAGACGTGAGAGGGTTACACGAGCCGTTGTTACGAGTATTTAATGTGGAGTGAATTTGACATGGAATATGTTATTATAGTTTTGTTATGTAATTGTAGGCAGATAAATTCAAGAACACGGAACACAAAAATTCTATGCATAAGTAGGTGGGAACAGGTGTGAAGTTTTGTAATGTAATGCAGGTAAATGGGAAGTGTGAAATAGTTTACTGAATTTTGGACGGATTCAGATGATTTATGTAATGAGCTAGAATAAGAAATTTATCAAGAAGTTTAAGACAACTGACCTCAAGAAAGTAAGTTACAAAACACAGAAAAGATAAGGAAAGTTAGAAGTTAGAGAAATAAAAAAGAAAGAAAGAAAGAAAAAAGAAATAAAGCTAATTGGTATATTATATTATATTTAAAAAATTTTTGTTTATAAGATTTAGAGAGATGTTCGTCAGTACAACAAATCCGAATGGTAAATTGAGATATAGCTTATATAAAAATATTCTTTGTAAAACTAGACAAGAAGCCTGCGAACTGCTAAACACCCGGTGTTTAGCAGACACGACGTTCTGCACAGTTTGACTCAAATAGTAAATATGTCACCTGATTTGATGTTGTTACTTGTCACAGCTTTATCATCAACAAAATATAAAAGTTCACAGCAACCGGTAGTTGACCTTTAATACAGGAATATAAAGACGGACAACGAACTTGAACTTCGTAAATTTGTAATTTTCCTCTTGAAAGTATGTTTAAAAAGTCATGATAAATACAACCAGAACCTCTCTCTCTCTGCCCCTCTCTCTCTCTCTCTCTCTCTCTTCGAGAGGGGCTAAATGTAAATTCTAAACACAGCTGAGATAAAGAAACATGTCGGACGGAGTTTATTTGATAATAGAAGCAAGCGATCAAAAGACACGTAGTTTTTTGGAAAATTTCTTCCACCAAGCACCCTCGCGTTTTGAATGCCCGTGCAATATGACTCGTAAGCTGGACCATAGAAAGAGTTTTAAAGTTCACAAAACTAAATAGTACCAGGTATATACAACAAGAACTCTTACCGACAAACTTAAAAAGGAGCACAAAATTGCCCTTTTGAAGAAATGAATATTTGTGCTACTACAACTGGGTGTCAGGAAAATACCGTGTCCTCTCACAGTACGACTTGGAAGACATGCAGATCATCTGCATGTACTGAGTACCTGTAAGTAGCAGTTAAAGTGGCGTATGGCAATGAAGATCATTATGAGCATATTATCATTATTATTATTATTATTATTATACAATATGTATGTCTCCTGTCACAGGCATTTCTTCCTGGTACTTCTCTTGAACCAGGCTTCAAGCTACACACTGCAGTACTTTCCGTATTATGTGTGATGTTCCAAGTATACCTGTCTTTTGTAGTGAATCTATCGAATGTTTTCCTGGTACAGTTTCCAAATTCTTCCTTAAACTTCTCGTTACTATTCCAGTGGCTCCAATTATTACTGGTATAATCGTACATTTCAGGTTCCACATTCGTTGTATCTCTATACCCAAGTTCTTGTATTTTAACTTCTTTTCCGCTTCCTTTTGCACAACTTTTCTGTCTGCGGGTATTGCCACATCTATCAGTGTGCATGTTTTCTCTTTTTTGTTTTTAATTATTATATCTGGCCTATTTTCTGTAACTTCTCTGTCTGTATGTACTGCTTGATTCCACAAC
>Ga0123354_10007215_pt1 | contig 16669 bp, 10 predicted proteins | sample TergutLab28metaG_2_FD_97872 | JGI IMG/M metagenome (GOLD analysis project Ga0123354, IMG submission 97872) | Labiotermes labralis P4 segment gut microbial communities from Petit-Saut dam, French Guiana - Lab288 P4 | ecosystem: Host-associated > Arthropoda: Insects > Digestive system > Gut ...
GCTGAGTGGACCCCGTTCCAGACCCACTACTACTCAGAAAATCTGGTAGCGCCGGGGATCGAACCCGGGACCTCTGTATCTGTAGCCAGAAACTCTGACCACTAGACCACAGAGGAGGTCAATAAATAAATAAATATATATATATATATATGACTGAGGTCGTAAGTTTAGAATTTGTGCTATAAAATGAGTTTCAAATCAGATATCTCGTGCAGAGAAACGAAAAAATAACATTTAAAATCTCACTTAAACCCTGTTTTTATAGCGCAAATTCTAAACTTACGTATAAAGCAACATTTCACCTGTTGTTTTATATGGGTGTGAAACTTGGTCTCTCATACTGATGGAGGTACATGGGCTGAGGGTACGTGGGTGTAGGGTGCTGAGGAAGATATGTGGGCCCAAGAGGGACGAGGTAATAGGGTAATGAGGGACAGAGTGAAATGACGAGCTTCGTAATCTGTAGCCATCAGCAAATTTTTTAAGTGATAAAATCAAGAAGAATGTGGTGGGCGGGGCATGAGGCACGCAAGGGGGAGTAAAAAGTTTCATATACAGTTGTGCTGAGAAAGCTTGAGGGAAAGAGACAAATTGGGAAACCTTGGGGTATAGGCGAATATAATATTTATATTGGATCTTCAACAACCCGGATAATGGGCATGTGCTAGATTGATCTGCGTGAGAACAGGAACAAATAACGCGTGCCTCTGAACATGGTAATGAATTTTAGTTCCATAAAATGCTGCGATATTTTTTATTAGTCTCGGAAATTTAGATGCCGGACTGCTGGCTAGAAGTCAGTACTCGGAAGGTCCTGCTACCGGCCACCTCGACACAGTTTTTTCTTGGTTTCCCTGTGGCTAAAAGCAAATGCTGAGATGGTTCCCAACATTCCAAGTTGCCACTACATGCTTCTCATGTAGCCCTCCCAACTTAAATCTAGTAGTAACCAATTTCATGTTTTGTTTACATGTAAAATAACCACCGCCACCGGTTAACAACCCAGTTGCAGTAAATAAATATATTATATTATAAAGACTGCTTTCACAAGAAGGATCCTGCTCCTTGGAATGAGTCGTGATTCCTTTGCACCATTGCTTTGTGTTAACAATATTGTTTTTCTTTCTCCTGCCCGAGAAAAGAATATTGTGCCTCTAGCAAGAACTGAAATTTTTAAAGTTTAATTTTTTCAATTGAAATATTATTAAAGAACGCGAGTTTTTTCCGTCAACTTTACAATTGTTGAATAATTTGGAGAAAAAATTAGTTAGAAATTCTTATTGTGGATGGAAGAGATAGTTTACAGGCACGAAGCCTTGTTATTAATGCACTGAATAAGCGTCTGCGGACAGACGAAACTGGGTGGTCCTTTAGGCTGAAGTTTGATCGTGACGCAAACAAATACCAGCTTGCTTAAGAATCTTTATTATTGATACAGATCATCACACACGGCCTCGGACTGGGCGAAATTATTTGGCAAGTTATAAATTAAGGAGATAATATTAAATGGATCTTAAAGTAGTAAGTGAAGGTGAGGATACAATTTAACTGGTATAGTACACACACCACTGTCGGAATTATATGTACGTGGTAATGAAACTTAAGCTTTCGCAAAGGATTAGAAAATACATTGTCTAGCCCAATGACGTTAGCTTCTACGAAAGGACCCTGTTATGTGGAAATAGTAGTTAAAGAATTAATGGCACTCCGCTAGAACGTTAATTAGGGAAATGTTTTACAGAAGCGTACTTCAACTCTCCGTCCTCGTGCACACAAATTCTAAATATTTTTCACTACAAGTATTTAAGATAATATTTAGTTCATTTCCTTCTCACGAAAGTCGCCAGAGCACACACATTGCTGCATTATGGAGTGTGATATGATAATGATAGAGCCAACTAGCAATATCTCTTATGAACCTCGCATATAATGGCTTCACTTTATTGGAAAAACGTGACGTCCCTAACATCTTAAACTTTTTACTAGGAAATAGTCATCTTCAGGCCTATTATTTACAGGTTAAGTCACGGTATGCTGTGCACACATTGGGATCCCATTGTGTTTATATCAGTGAAATATTTAAGCCATATCATTTGCCTAGGAGAGTAAAACTTGAAAAGTATGTATTGTCCTAGGCAAATGATATGGCTTAAATATTTCACCTATGTAAACATACTGGGATCCCAATGTGTGCACAGCATCCTGTGACTTAACCTGTAAAGAATAGGCCTGAAGATGACTATTTATTAGTCGAAACGTGTAGCCTACATATTACCTTGTGTAATAAAAACAGTTGTGCTGACGTACAAATTAGTATTACAATACGTATTCAAGCACTTCGTGGTGTCTTCGTTCAAATTTCTACTAGGAGTGAAATAGTTAATTACTGGACTCAGGCCTAATCAAAGTGATTAGACCGTCCCTTCGGCAAATTGCTAATTTTACACGCGTATAATTTTTGCTGCGGCTAGATACAAAGATACAAAGATACAAAGATCAAGATATGGACCATTGAACTTACAGTGAGGGACAAATTACCATTTTTACTGAAATAGCTGTTATGGTGCAGTAACTATATTTTTCCCTGTTGTTCTGTATGAGTGTGAAACTTGGTCGCTCACACTGAGGGAGAAACGTAAGTTGAGGGTGTTCGAGACTAAATTTCTGAGGGAGATATTTGGACCTAAGAGGGACGAGGTAACAGGGGAGGGGAGACGACTGCATAACGAGGAGCTTTAAGATCTGTGCTCCACACCAAGCACTCTTCGGGTGGCAAAATCAAGAGGAATGAGATGAGCTGGGCATGTGGCACGTGCAGGAAACAGGAGAGGTGCATTCAGTGTTTTTGTGGGAAGACCTGAACAAAAGAGACCACTTGTTAGATCCAGGCGTAGATAGGAGAATAATATTAAAATGGATCTTCATGAGGTTGGATTGGGACGAACAGACTGTATTGATCTGACTCAGGATAGGAACAGGTGGAGGGCGCTTGTGAATGCGGTAATTAACCTTCGGGTTCATTAACTTGCGGGAAATCCCTTGAGTAGCTGAATAACTGTTAGCTTCTCAGGAAGGACTCCGCTCCATGGAGTTTGTTATTTAGGACTTCCGATCTGCCTATCAGTGACCCTTGATCCCTGTTTTATGCTACAGCTTCTTGTACAACTTAGAGTTCAAAGTTCATCAGATTCTTAGTGTGAAATCTCCTCATCTTCTTCATATACTATAGTGACGGTCCCATTTTCAAAATCCTGTTTCTTCCCATAGAGGTCTCTAGTAAGGTTCTAAAACGTATTGACTGGCCAAAAATGATCTTGGGATGCAATATGTCGCATGATTTTTGGGTATGTGCATTCTGAGACACGCGACCTCTCGGTTAACAGCCAAAATCTCCATTACATATTCCTTCAGTCTTCATAAAGAGCTAACACACCATTTGCTTAGAATGAGAACAGATCAGATAATTATATCACGTGTTTAGTCAGTCCTGCGCGGTCAGTACGACGATCTTCTCTACTCTAATGCTTGTTGCCTTAAAACGCGCAAAGTATGGCTGTATATATTAGGTAGGATTGCATACAACTAGATTTCACCCTTGAAGAGAACTTGAATTCCAGTTGCTATGCAAAATCATTAGGAATTTCAAGACTTCGATTGGTGAGTGCAACAAGAGACAGGTACTGTACTTAAAGACCTATGTACATCTACAATAATATCTCCATAAAACATTCTTAGCATGAGATAAGTTTCAGACAAATTCGTACAGAAAGTCAAGTCGTACATTTTATGTTCTACAACATTTTTTTTCCCGAAAATCGCGCGGTTTATGAGACAATGTAAAAAAAAAAACACACAAAATAGATTTTTGCGTTTCCACTGCACCAACGGCTACGCGAACGCGCTACAGTGATCAGTACGTTACCTTAAACCTGCACCGTATATATTGTTAAGCGCGCTGTTTCATAGTGCACTCCATTTCTATGTTCATACAGGGTCGGTGACAAAAGAATAAATATGGAGCACCAATGGAACGACACTGACGAGGGAAAACGAAAGCAGCTGGACAGAAACCTGTCTCACTGCCACTTTTTCCACCGCAAATCCCAAATGGTCCGACTGCGCTTGAAGCCAGTTCGCCGCATTGACAGGCCGAACAAATCCCTGAGCCATGGAATACTTGAAATTTACTGAAAGTTGTCCATAGTCTGAGGTTCATATTTCCTCCACAGTTCGGCAAAGCTTCGGGAGTTCGCTTCATTTCCGTTGTCATTCACAGATTATCACAATATCGACATCATTTATAACACAATAATCTGATAATGTAATTTCCAGGATTTCCCCTCTGGGTTAATTACGCACTGTAGCTGGGGAAAATATGTTCATGAATTTCACAACTGCTGCAAAATGTCACAGCAGTGGCACTAAAGAAAACATTTCACTTAGAACATTAAGATTTAGAAATATTACTCCATATAAATACATTAGACACGGCCTGCTACAGGAACACTGTGAAATCACTCTAGTGTTGAATACTTCCGCTATGATTTTGAACATATCTTAACCGACACTTTTATTGACGTTATAACCGAAGTACCGTGCTGCAATGCCGACAGACGCGTAGGCGCCTCCTGTTTGCTTCATAACGACAGATTATTTTCGGGAATCCCTGCCACCTGGCGTAATTTTTATGAAATGTTAGAATAACCCGTTCTATGTAACCAGATTACAGTAGGCATTTTTCCTACGCTGCCGATCCCGATGGCCGCGCGGTCAACAGTCGCTCGCTTGCAGTCAGGTATTGGTTACTGTGAAGGGCCGATCCCTCGTCTAGAGAGTCCTACCAAGTGTGTGTGTGTGTGTGTGTGTGTCTATCACTGAGTATGATCAGATGTAATTACAACCCTCTACATATACTTTGAGTATGCAGAAAGAGATAAAAATAAGAAATGAATAAATAAATATATAAAGAAAGGAAGAAAGAAAGGTTCTAGTCACACTGCAATTTGCTGTGTGTGTGTTCTAGCTAACAACTAAATCTCACTAACCAATTGGCTATTTAGGCTGTGCATAGAACATAATACTTTTCTCGACCTGTCGGTCTAGATATTACATAAAATGACATAAAATACGGAAATCTAAACCTTATTCTCATTTTATCTGTTAAAATCAAATTTCTAACTCACACGACAAACACTGGGTGTCCTTTTCAGTAAAGGATTAATGCTGATTGCTGAAATAATTACTGTTTCTTCAGATGAGAATCTTATATAACCCGCAAATAAATTCTGTATGCAAAAAATTCAGAGATGTTTAAATGCAAGAAGCGATAGGTAAGTACAGTAATCGCTGAGCTTTCAGTAGCTGATAGTTCAGTCATGAACCAGGAACTGTGAAACGCCAAGCTGCAAGCCAGCCCGATTGATTGCTCGCCCTGCGTGCAGCATTTGTTGCTGCTGCAAATTGGATCAATCCGCAGGTATAAAGGAATAATTTCACAGCCCTCCTTTCCTCTCCTTGACATTAACTGTTTTAATGGCGGACTGTGTCTTTGTTTGCAAAGATTTTGTGCGGGGGTGGAGCTGCTCTAGGGGAGGTCTGATGATTGCCAATCACAAATAGTTGGAGCACCGCTTTCAGTGATGCGTTTTGTTATCGCCTGAAAAAGGGGAGATTCACTGCGCTTGCGCAATAAAACGAGAAGCTGCAGTATTGAACGCCCTGCTCTCTGTTGGCGATGAGACCGGAAAATGGGTAGGAGGGGGTGAGGCAAACGAGAAGAACCAGCAGCTTCGCAAATGAACATGAAATACCCATTTCGCTATAAATGTGTTTGTGTTGTACTGTGATTAATGTATAATCACATCTCCATGATATCCACACAAGACTAGGCCTCCAGCCCTTTGAAAGCTTTTCTTTTTCGTGTGTTAATAGGAGATAAAATCGCCAGAATCTTTCTAAAGCGCTTTTGTTGAAAATTTTGTACATGCACCACAAAGTAAAAAGTCCAGTTTATGACGTCACGCTCACCCATATTCGATAAAGACAGGATTTTCAGTTTTGCACAATGAGATTTCGTTAAAATTTATTTAACTGACTGATTAAACATTTGATTATTTAACGACTTCTTGCAGTGCTTCATTCGAAGCGATAAACGTAATATTTTAAAAGTTTGTTTCTACATTAAATAAAACAGATCCCCATCACCAATACAAAGATCATTCTGTTAATAATGTTAGAGGAAAGAAATCATTACTTACCGTGAGAAAAAATAAAGTACAAAAAAGAAACGGGACAAAAAAATTCTGCTATTTAATTTTTAAAGCAGGCTCGTAGAGAAATGGTTCTCAAGGTGTGATTCGAGGAACCCTAGTCGTCCGCGATGACGTCTCAGTGTGTCCGTAAGTTTATTCTGGTCCTGGAATAAGCTGGAGAGAAGAATAATGTATTGAAAAGCGTCAATATTTTATAAAACTTGTTGCGGGTTGAAGTGTTTCTCATAATGGACTACAATTCCTAAGGCTTCTGCTGTACCAGAAATTTGAAGAATAATGGTAGGGAGAACAAGACAGAGTACAGCACGTGGCTACGATTGCAATGTGAATGTGGCCCATGCATGGTGAAAGTATAATAATTAAGAAGGACAGCAGTTACAAAGAATCTGAAGGTAATTTGCCGAATTTGGAATGGTGGAAGAGGCAAGGCAACAATAAAGTTCCATTCCCAGGGTGCCTGTTAGCCCGGTCGAGATCAGATGTGTTTACCAGAGACTTATTACCCTCCAGAACTGTTGGTTACCGGAATATGATACGATAAATTTTCTGCTAGGGAACGGCAATTTCAGATCAGAATCACCGCACAGAACTGAAATAATAATGTGGAAAGATGCAGATAATGTCAGCAAATTATCTCCATATATTTTTCTACACTTACTTCCCTACAAACCGCCTCGAATTTTCTTTAGATATAAATTAACGCATTGTTTTGCACCCCCATCCCCTCAAGGACAAAAGACATTTCTTTTATCGTTATACGCCCAGAACGGTTCTGGGGTCCACCCAGCTTCCTACTCAATATCACCGCGCTTTTTCTAGGGGTTAAAACTGCCTGGGTGTGAGTTTGACCCCACTCTTTCGTCTAGAGCCAAGGTAAAAAAATGCGTTGCTCGGTACGTCTATTCCCCTTATGTCTTCAATGCGTAGACAAGGTCAATTTCACCTTTTCTAGGAGTGTCTGCAAAATTGCGAAAAGCAACTATTACTTTTGCCATGTCTGTCTGTCTGTCTTTCCATCCGTCCGTCCGTCCGTATGGAACATCTCGGATCCCACTGAAACATCGAAAATCCCCTGAGAGAATTGTAATTTTATTAAAATCTAACAAGCATAACGGTGCGTCACGTGATTACCTACGCACAGTTATGATAATATCTCGCAGAGTTCTTCTGAGGATGATAAACGATCAAAGTTGTAGAGAGAATCAACACACCCATTTTCGGAAAATTTCGCCTTTGGAGATAATGTGAAAAATATGCGTTAGAGGTGGACACACCACAGATGATAATGTGATAAGACGAATCTCTCAGAATCTGTATTACTTACTGCTTTCTACGACAAAAATGGTTAAGCGAACGCACCACGTTATTACGTTATACGTAGATTGCCTGGCTTGTTGTCTTGAACTACAAAGTAAGCAGGCAGTCAGCAGGCTATTAAGCAGCAAATTGAAGGGTGATAAATGACGAACTCTAAATGGTTTAGATGCAAGAAGTCGTGGCCTATGTGTAAGGTACTACCCACATGCTTTCATTGATGAACTGCGGGAAACAGCGGAAGTACCCCGAGAAGATAATCGCTTCTCAGTCCAACACTCGAACCCGCAACCTCCAAATATTACGTAGCAGTAATTCCTACCAGAACACCTGCCCCATAAGAGTACGTACAGGAACAGTAATCATTGTCACTAAAAGCCACACAACACAGACAAAGAACCATTAAAACAAATTTCTTCAAATGCTACTCCTTTGTCTCTTACGTCAAAGACAGACCACTGATCATTAACACCTTCACAGTCTGCATTAGCTAGTCTCAAGGAAAGTGTGAAGAAGCTGTCTTTTCAGCGTTGAAATCAGGAGGAACAACACGTGAGAAGAACCAGTGATTTCTCTACCTTGCACATGCGCATGTATCAGATTTGTACCTTAACAAGAACTAACTGACGAATTCACAAAGTCAATGGAGCAACAGTCTTCCATTTAAAGTGTAATAGACATCAACTTTCATGGAAGAGGAGGCTGTTTACCACGTTACTAACAGCTACTGTCCGGTCCTCGTTCTGGGCCATAAGGATCTTTCCACAAAACACACACACACACACACACACACACACACACACACACACACATCTTACAAGCCAAATTAATTTTATCCTCCCCACAGTGTATTTAAATCGAGCATAACTAAAATGAGAAATACACAAAATTTTCAAGTTCACAAAACCTGACGCAAAGAGATAACTCTGGAGAAGTAAGCAGGTAACCATCACCATTTCATAGTCCGTCTCACAAGAGGTTCATAAACTTTTCCAAAGCGAGTTCTCCACAGAGTGCGATCTAGTGCTTCCTCTTTCAATTTCCGGTATCCTCAAATTTCTTTAAGGTCATCCAGTATCTGCTTACGTTTTCTTCCTCGTCTTCCCGTCACTTCTGCTCTTCCCTCTATTTTTAATTCAGTATTTAGATTTAGAAGGCAGTTCGTACGCAAGATGTGAGCAATCCATTTAGCCTCCTTGTTTACATTGTGTACAGGTTGTTCATTCCCGCATTGACTTTGTCTAATACTTCTTCATTTCTCAGAAAATCGGTCCAACTGATCTTCTCCGTCCTTCTCTAGCATCACATTTCAAAACTAAGAACACGTAGGAAGAAAAAATGAAAACTGATCTCAGAGATTTTGAGTGGGTGGATTTGCATGGCTGAAGGTAAAGGCCAATGACGTAGCATTTGGAAAGAAGAAACAAAAACTCAAGGCCCTAAAAATGTGGTAAACTTTCGACTATCTGAGGGAAGGTTAGCTTCCACACAATGGCTGTTGTGTACATTTAGTGGCATTACTACACAGTCTTATTATATTAAGCTCTCTAAGTTAGAGGAGAGTGAATTTTTTGAATGCGTTAGAGACTACTACATAGCTTTTCAAGAATACTGATTAGTTTATTGTTGGCTTAATAGACAAGCTATGAAAATTATTATTATTATCATCATCATCATCATCATCTCCTTTATGCAGGGTATTTATACTTATATTCCTGAGACAAACTATATCCTTAGGGAATACAGTGTTGCAGCTATTCTGTTGTTACTATTCATGGTGCTTATATCGTTAGTTCCAGTGTTGAATCTATCGTACTTTTACATTAGTACTTTCCGAAGTATGTGTGCAGTGCCCAAAATGGCTGTTTTCTGTAGTTCCTTGACTTCATGTTTTCCTGGTTATTATTATTATTATTATTATTATTATTATTATGTGTTACTAATACAGCAAAGAAGTTGGCCGGGTAGGTCAGTCCCTATAGCGACTGAGCTACGGGCTGGACGGTCCGGGATTGAATGCCGGTGGGGACGAGATTTTCCGCCCGTCCAGACCGGCCCTGGGGCCCACCCAGCAACATGTAAAATGGGTACCGAGTCTTGCCCGGGGGTAAAGTGCGGCCGGGGCGTGCTGCTGACCACTCACCCCCTTCTAGTGCCGCGGACATGGAAGAGTAGAGCTATACCTCTACCCACCCTCTGGGCCACACCGGGCCTGTAACAGGGTCACTTTACCTTTGGACCTTTTATCACAGCAAATAAATTCATAAAATTTTATCCTGCTATCCGCTGTCTCATATTTGGTTTAAAATACAGGAATGCGCCGCATAACGACGTTTCGGTCAACGACGGACCTCATATACGACGGTGGTCCCAAAAGATTATAATACTGTATTATGATATTGTAATACTTACCATTGTGCTACAATTGCCTACAGTATTCAGTACAGTAACATGCTGTACAGATTTGTAGCCTACGAGCAATAGGCTATACTATATAGACTAGGTGTGTATTAGGCTATACTATAGTATCTAGGTTTGTGTAAATACACTCTATGACGTTCACACGACGAAATCGCCTACCGACCGATTTCTCAGAACGTATCCCCATCGTTAAGCGACGCATTTCTGTATAATCTTTGGTTCGTAACCCTGGCGACAGAGTCAGAACAGGCGGCCGAATCTATGAATCTCAACTCCAACTTGAAGCGGCTTTTCATAAGATAACATTGTAATATTTGTAGTGACGTCATCAACCGCATTATGGGTGCCAAGCCTATCGCGTATTCCTATATCATTATGCATCTTTCAAGCGAAGTTACTTTTGCAGCCAAGGAATTTAATGCTAATTCCTGCCGCGTTTCTTCTGCTTCTTTGTTACCGAATATGGACCTTTCACTGTTGTATATTGCTAATGGTTCTTTGAAACGTTTGAATAATTTATAATGTTTTTATTCTTGGAGGCCCTTTTACCACCGAATCTGTAAAGTCTGGCACTGATAGACATTTATACATTTTTTTAAATACATGTGCAGACAGGGCGCTCAAAAATTTTAACATTTTCGAATCACTGAGATTTCGAATCACATATTTTAGAAATAAAAGTTATTAATGTATGTATCATGCAAGATAAACACGGAAAATATTAAGAATATAATTATTACTTTGGATAACATTTGGTTATATAAATATTAGAATTATATCCTATAGTTATGTAACGTGATGAACCATTGGTCATGTTTATTGTTTATAGTCTCTACTTTAGTTTTTTTTATGAAGGCCTAAATGTATTATGTTTGTATTATCATCATATATGGACGATATGTCTCCTATCACGTTATGCTGATGCATGTTCTGCAGTAGTGCTAGTTGCTGTACTGATGCCTCGTGCTAGCTACATTTACAATTAACAAGTGATTACCTGCTGTGATCCTATGTTGCTTTACATATTTCGTATCACGCAACAATAGGAGGTTTGTAATTAACAGCTAACACTTTAAATACTCGTATCATTAGAGTAGCGAGATTTAATAACAGGTCTAAACAATTATTATATTAATTAATTAAATTATTTATTTCGCTTTACTATTTTTTTTTTATTTAAGGACGTTGCCAATATTCTGGATAATACTGCGTCGAATGACAGGCCACTTGGTGAACAATAAATTAACAGTTATTTGCAAGTGATGTGTTTGTTTGTGGTATCACCCGTGTCATTTTACTATGGCATTTTAGAAATTCAGGAAGGCTGCACCCCGGATATTCGTTTGAACATCTGCACTGGGAAGTTACCAGCATACGATAAGTTGTTGTGATGTCTAACAAATATCAATTATGTAGATACAACACTGGAATAAGTCAAACATAAAGAGGACGTGAGAACGGAATATGCTTGAAACTAATAAATGTTGCATGGTTAAGTCCGATTTCATGTCACGTGACGTATTCTTCGAAAAAGCCCTCGAACGACTTCCCATTCGACTGTACAGATGTAAAATACAAGAAATAACCAGCACGCATTCTACGTCTATCACGAATAATATTTATAATTACGGCACTGCAGCAGAAACACTCCTAGTATAAACAAAGCAAGTGTATATTTACTGTCCAGTTGTAGACGACTGCTTGCTACTTTCATTCAACCAATATGTCTAATCAGTAACAAGTGGCGATAATGTGGAGGAGTAGAGGCACATCTCTGTCACGGCCTCGTATAAAAAGCTGGCAATTGCAGTGCTGATCATATCTGGTGCACAGTAAGGCAGAGTAATAATCCGGTGACACAACTGCATGTAGCGTGTGCCTTCCTTTCTGTAATTTTATTTAGGCTAATAACGGCTTGTAACGTGTAATAGGAGCCTGTTGAAACAGCAATCCAAATTTTCCATCCCTATTTCAATGAAACGTGACGTTTTGGAACACAGCACGTATAAATATGTTCAGAATTTTATATCGTACATACCGTGCACCGTCCGGGGATCGAATCCAGGTAGAGGTGAAGTTTTCCGCACTCATGCAGACCGGCCCTAGGGTCCACCCAGCCTCCTATACAATGGGTACCGAGTCTTTCGCGGGGGTAAAGCGGCCTGGGCATGGCGCCGACTACCCACCACTTCCAGCACCGAGGTTATAGAAAGAGTAGAGCTATACCTCCGTTCCCCTCTGGGCCTTCGTGGCCTGTTGTAGGGTGAACTTTACCTTTTACCCTTTACCATACCGTGCACCATGTTCAGTACCGCACTTTTATTTTCAAACTGTCATATTATCACTGTTTTTCTTCTTAACACCGAAAAGCACAGGATCAAGAACATGTGAGTGAAGAAATACAGTGCATTGCGCGAGATTTGGTGGATTATATGCTCAGTGTTGCCGAAAAGAGTGAAACCTGCCTGTATGGATCAAAATATTTGTTTGATAGAAGGTTCCGTTCAATTACGGATCGTCGGATCTCCAGATCATCATAAATATAAAATTTTCCGCTAAAGACAGTTTTCCGTTGTGTTCACGTTCCGTTTGAAAAAGGTCACACTGTTCAAAAGTTAGTCCCAGTGAATAATTAAACATCGTGTGAAACATTACAAAAGCCAAATAAATGTATAATTTGTCTCTGACACTTATATTAAACTAATGCACGCACATTAACATTAAAAATTAAATCTTCTGCATGTTTCGATCGTGTAGGTGATTTTTAATGCAATATAAGCATGACAGACAAATTTTGAATTTCTTTGGCATGTGCAATATTTTGTTATCAACGCACGGAAAGAATAATATTAAAAGAAGCACCGATTCTTGAAGGTGGATACGTGAATGGTGTACATTTTTTTTATGGCGTAAGAGCCCCCCAGTGGGCCAGGACCTCCTCACTGTCGAGGCTTCACGATCACACTCAGACACACCACTTTCGGTAGGACTCCTCTGGACGAGTTACCAGTTCGTCGCAAACACCTTTACCTGACAGCACACAACACTCACATGAGACGGACTTACTTAACCCCGATGGGAGGTAATGGGATATAGAGTACAGGTGTCAGCTTCACGCCCTGGCCGCTTTACCTGCATAGAAAAAAAAGTCGTGGCCCACTAAATACGCGGCTAGCAGAGCTTAGCGTGTTTCAAACTGACGTCCACCAGAACTGAGGTAAAAAGAATTAAAGATGGAAACCATGACACATTAACGGCCTTTGGATAAAGTTCGACGTCTGATGAAAAATAACATAGGACGAGATCTGCGCTCTTCTGGGATATAACTCAGCGTACGCTTGTGATTCCTTACCGACGTTTCGGGGGCAACGTATTGGTCTCATCTTCAAGGGTCAATAAATCGGATGTTGAGCCTAAAGTTTCGTTATCCACTATGCTGTCCATTTGGCGAGGCTTCATTACTTGGTAATGAATTAGACCAGACGCGGGCAGAAAACAACTGCAATAGGCAAGCTGCTCCAAGCTGAGTTCAGCCTACTCGTTGCTCAGTAAATTTCTGGTCCTACGGACCTCCTCTTTAGATGTTACACAATTGTACCTCTGCACATTGGTCTCCGCTAAAAAGAGGCAGAGAGTGGTGCTATTTGTAGACTGAACCGCAGCATGACCTGACTCTTACGCCAGAATTCTCAACTGATAGTACGATTTTGTTTATAGAATTATTATTGTTAATAACTCGTAGTCAACGAAGTAACTGACTAAAGAACTAACGAACTAACTCCTTCAGCAGCTAATTGTTCTTTGTTTAGTCAAGAAATTCCCCGCATTATGTGGAACTCGAACGTTCATCACCACTTTCACAAGAGGCGGCCACTCTCCTTTTCCTGAGCCCCCTCCCATTCTCATTCTAGAAGATGTTTTATAATTATCGTCTCATTTATATCTAGCTCTTCAAAGATGTTTTTTTTCCTTCAGGTATCCCGGCCAATTATTATTATAAATTGAGCCTAATACTTTTTACCACTTTCTTTATGCCTTGCACTGTACCTGTGTACGTCTCCATGAGAAGGTGCTTCGGAAGGAAGAAACGTAAGGTAATTACTTTATTTATAAATATTGGAAACATCATACATAATTCGAATCCCACGTTAAGACATGAGTTACCATATAAGGCCAAAATCTATATCAAACTTCTAAACTATTGCTGGGAAAATTATAATCTTAATCTTCTGGTTCACCCTAAAATAGGTTCAAGGCCATCGCAACATATGCGACTGTATAAGAATTTATAATGTCTACGAAGGCCTAAGCTACATATCAGTTTTTCTGAAAATTGGTTAATCACACAAGCGCAATTCGTTTCGAATGAAAAAAAGTGAAATGCCAAATTGACGCAACTAGGTAATTTTATTGCTGTATTTTAGCTCGACTTGTTTCGGGTACATACGCCCAACATCAGGAGCATTAGATGTTGAGTTGCAGCATACGGTTTTCTGCACCGAGTTTTTGGATGGGTGGTGGTCTTGAGAGCCGCTGCGTAGTTCGTGTGTACGGTGCGGTTGGTGCCGTGCGAGTCGCACTACGCACTGCGACCTACACAGCAGCTCTCAAGACCACCACCACCCATCCAAAAACTCGGTGCAGAAAACCATATGCTGCAACTCAACATCTAATGCTCCTGATGTATGTACCCGAAACATGTCGAGCTAAGAATACATTCAGTAAAATTACCTAGTTTCATCAAGTTGGCATTTCAACTTATTTCATGAGGAAGATGCTCGGTCAAACAACCCCCAAGCAATTCATTTCGTTAAGAAATTAAATATGCTAAGTTATATTACCATGAAACATGCTAGTTTTATAACATAAAAGATATTACGTTAATTTATGAAACATGTAACATTACTATGGAATATGATGGGTTATGTTGCCATGAAATGTGTTAGGTTTTTTTATATGAAACGTTCTAAATTATTACCATCAAACATGTAGGGTACATTACTATCGAACATGTTAGATTATGTTACCATGAAACACGTTAAGTTTTTACCATGAAACATGTTGGGTTATTTTACCATGGATATACGAGGTTATATTACCAAGAAACTTGTTAGGTTATTTCACCATGAAACATGTTGGGTTACGTTACAATGGATACTCTAGGTTATATTACCACGAAACATATTAGGTTACGTTACCATGGATACTCTAGGTTATATTACCATGAAGCATGTTAGGTTACGTTACCATGGATACTCTAGGTTATATTACCACGAAACATATTAGGTTACGTTACCATGGATACTCTAGGTTATATTACCATGAAACACGTTAGTTTATTTTACCATGAAACGTGATGGGTTACGTTACTATGGATAAACTAGGTTATATTACCATGAAACCAAAATGTTATTATAAAAGTACGCAATGTTGGATGCAACAGAATTCAAGCACATGCTTCTTGGCGGATCTGTAAGCTACATCTCTTTGGCGTGATGGTCCATATGCGTGAGAAATATTGCAACATTTTGTGGTGAAATTTTAATATGCATCTCCACAGCATGGGCGCTCTGGTGTTTACAGGTGATGTGTATGTAGTACTACTGAACTTAATAAACATCTAATGGAGAAGTTTGGTTTATTTGTTTGTACACATTTACACCTCCCATCCAAGTGGTATGTGAGAAATATTTTATTTAAAATGCTTATTAGTTATAAGGACTTTAGACATTAAAAGCAATATGTAAGCAAGCAAGGAATAAGGAGAGAAAGTCTGTTTGCCACAACACAGTCTTTTGATAGGGTTAACAGCAACCAAATAAAAAAAGTGTTACACATACAGCAAACAAACACAGAAGAGGATACACGTAGATAGAAATCTAGACGTATGCATTATCCTTACAGACAACAAAAAGGAAAGAAAACGTTGAACCAATAGAAGAAATTTTCTTACACTCGAAAGTCTGTAAAAATCACTGTCCTTACCCTCAACAATATAAAAGAAGAAAATGAAAAACCAATACATACTCAATTAAAGTAAATGCATAATTATGTAAATTTATGGCCAACTTAAGTAAAGAGTAACGAAGGAAACTTTACGGAATTAATGTTCTTATGTATACCGAGGGAAATATTGTCCCTGTCTTCAAGAATATAAAACAGAAGGAAGATTCACGGGAAATAAGAGAGGAAAATTAATGCCATTACTTTCAACCAAAACGAAACAAAATACAATAAGATCCCTAGAACTGCTGACCCTAGAGTCAACTGAAATAACAGAGGATACATGAAAACTGATCAAGTATTTGCCACGTTCAAGAAAATTAATAATATTACAGAAATCATACATGTGTTGTTCTCATTCTCAACAAAATCAATGCAGAACAATTTGTAGAAATGTTGTTCTTCTGTCAGTAAACAAAACATTATACACAGAATTTATATATATATTGTGTGTGTGTGTGCGCGTGCGTGCGTGTATAAGTACTGTCCAACAAAATCAAGGCAGAACAATTTGTAGAAATATTGTTCTGCTGTCAGTAAACAAAACATTATACACAGAATTTATATATATATATATATATATATATATATATATATATATATATATATATATATATAAAAACACTGTCCTCAAAATAAAAAAAAATAAAAAAAAATAA
>Ga0123354_10007217_pt1 | contig 16665 bp, 13 predicted proteins | sample TergutLab28metaG_2_FD_97872 | JGI IMG/M metagenome (GOLD analysis project Ga0123354, IMG submission 97872) | Labiotermes labralis P4 segment gut microbial communities from Petit-Saut dam, French Guiana - Lab288 P4 | ecosystem: Host-associated > Arthropoda: Insects > Digestive system > Gut ...
ATCGTGATCGCCGGCGACCTGAGCAACGGCACACCGGCGCAGCTGGGCTACGACCTTGAGCCGCTGGAGTCACTGCACGCGCCCTTCGGGGTGCTTGTAACCACCGGCAACCACGAGTTTGACGTCGACGCCCAGGCCTGGATCGATTGGCTAGACGCCCACAACCTGCCCGTACTGGACAACGCCGGCGTCGTGCTGACGCGCGGGGATGCCAGCATCGACGTACTGGGCATCAATGACCGCGAGGGCACGGCCCCGCACCAGGCCGACCTGCAGGCCGCCGTCGACCAGCTGAACCAGGCGTTCGGCGTGCCGGTGGATGGGGACGGCAGGTACCGCATCCTGATCGCCCACGAGCCGCTACAGGTGTATGACCAGGATCACCTGGCGTCGAAACTGGGCATTGACCTGCAGCTGTCGGGCCATACGCACGGCGGGCAGTTCTGGCCCATCAACTTTTTGGTGACCAAGCAGCAGCCGGTGCTGGACGGCACGCACGTGCTAGACGGCATCACGGTGGTGACGTCGCGGGGAGCCGGGTCGTGGGGTCCGCCGGAGCGGGTGGGCGCGCCGCCGGAAATCCCGATCATCACGTTGCACAGTAGCTAGCCTGGGTCCGAGCTGGGGGTTGGGGGGAACCCTGCGGGCACCCCGGCGCTACGCCACCACCCCTCTAAGCAGGGGAATGGCTTCGCTTAGCTGGGTGGCTCCGGCGATGGCGGCGTCGTCGTTTCCGGCGGCTCTGTCGTCGTCGTCACGGGCGGCGGGGCCTTCGCTATGGTCAGGTAGATCTTCTTGCCCCGGAACTCGTAGGTACCGGCGTCTGGCGTCTGATCACACACCGTGCCATCGGCGCAGTCGCTGCGAACCTCAGTCTTGATGTCCGTGTCGAAGCCGGAATCCTTGGCCACCGCGACGGCCTGGTCCTTCTGCATGCCCCACAGGCTTGGCACCGGCGACTTGCCCGTCGCCAATGTCAGAATGATCGGGGTGTCAAGCGCGCACGACGTCGCCACATCCGGGCTGACCGCCAGCACCTGGCCGGCGACGAAGTTCAGCGGCTCGTCGATCGAACCGGGGGTGGCCGTCACGGCAGGTGGGATGTTGTCGAATCCGGCGGTGATCAGCGCCTGCCGGGCCTCGGACTCTTTCATGCCAGTGACATCTGGGATCACGCCCATCTCCGGGCCGCTGTTGACCCAGAAATCGACAGACGAACCAATTGCCACCTCAGTGTTCACGTCTGGCGACTGCCTGGTCACCTGCCCCTTCGACGCCGCGGGGCCCGCCTCCTGATGTTCGACGGGCGTAAGTTGGGCCGTCGACAACGTCTGCTTGGCCTGCGATTCTGAAAGCCCGACCAAGAACGGCACCGAGACCGTCTTCGGCTCGGACGTCTGTTGCATCATGCCGTGCAGCACGAAGCCACCCGCCGTTAGCAGGATCACTATCAGCGCGACCAGGCCGATGACAAGCAACGGCACGCGGCGGTCAGTCTTGGGGCGATCGCCGATGGCGCCGGACGGCAGTAGGGCCTCCGCGGTGGAGCCGTCGTCAATGTAGCTGTCGTCGTAGGCGGGGTCGTACTCGGTTTCCGCCACAACGGGCACCGGGTTGGTTTCCGTCATGCCGCGCCGGGGGCGGGCACCTGGTGGCAGCCGGTCGCTGAGTACGCGGGTTTGGGCGACGCCCGGTTGCTGCGGCACGGCGGCGCCGACCGGCGGCTTGCCCTCAAGCAGGCGCCCGACGTCGTCACGCATCGCCTGCGCGGTCTGGTAGCGGTCGTTCGGGTCTTTGGCCAGCGACGTCAGCACCACGGTGTCCATGTCTGGCGTCAGCTCCGGGTCGAGCTGGCTGGGCGGTATCGGCTGCTCGCGCACGTGCTGGTACGCGACACTCACCGGTGAGTCACCGATGAATGGCGGACGCGACGTCAAAAGCTCATACAGCAGGCAGCCGACCGAGTAGATGTCGCTGCGCGAGTCGACGGTCTCGCCGCGCGCCTGCTCCGGCGACAGGTACTGGGCCGTGCCGATCACGGCGGCCGTCTGCGTCATCGTCGCCGACGTCTCGGAGACGGCCCGGGCGATGCCGAAGTCCATCACCTTGATGCCGCCGGTGGTGGTCAGCATCACGTTGCCGGGCTTGATGTCGCGGTGCACGATGCCGCGCTTGTGGGCATAGGCAAGGCCGTCCAAAACCCCAGCGGTGAACTCGAGCGACCGCTCGGGCAGTATCTGCCGGCCATCGCGCAGCAAGTCGCGCAACGTGGTGCCCTGGACGAGCTCCATGACGATAAACGGGATATCTATCCCGGTGGCGGCGTCCTTCTCGGCGCCGGTGTCGTAAACCGCCACGATGTTCGGGTGGTTCAGGCCGGCGGCCGATTGGGCCTCACGCTGGAATCGCATCTGGAAGGTCGGGTCAGTGGCCAGGTCGACGCGAAGGCGCTTGACGGCCACGTCTCGTCCCAGCCGAGTGTCCCAAGCCCGCCAAACCTCGGCCATGCCGCCGCGCCCGATGACCTCATCAAGGCGGTAGCGACCACCGAGCGTGATGGGCTGTTCACTCATCCAAGCTCCTCTCGTGGTACCTTGCTCTCACGCATAGGTACCAGCCAGCATAGGCAATTGCAAGGTGTCGGCGCATCTTGAGATCCCCTTTTAGACCCTTGTCTTAGCAAGTTATTAGCCTCTCAGGCAAGCCCTAGGGCGTCCAATCCAAGCGCGAAACGGTACTGTAAGCCGGCCGCTTCGATGGCCTCGCGGGCCCCAGCGTCACGGTCGACGACCACCGCAACGCCGATCACTTCGGCGCCGGCCTCGCGCAGCGCCTCGACGGCCGTCAGCGGCGACCCACCGGTTGTCGACGTGTCCTCGACGACCAACACGGGGCGTCCGCAAACAGAAGGGCCCTCGACCCGCTTGCCCAAGCCGTGCGTCTTGGCTTCCTTGCGCACCACGAAAGCATCGATTGGACGACGCCCCGCGGCCGCGCCAGATAGGGCCGCACAGTGCACCATCGCCAGGGCCACCGGATCGGCGCCCATGGTGAGCCCGCCGACAGCGTCGAAGTGCCAGTCGGCGACCAGGTCGAGCATGACGCGCCCGACCAGCGGGGCCGCCCGGCCGGACAGGGTGACGGCGCGCATGTCGACGTAGTAGTCGGCTTCGCGCCCGGAGGCGAGCGTCACCTTACCCCGCACAACAGCCAGCTCTTTCACCAAGGCAGCCAACTCATTAAGATCAGTCATATGGCTAGCCTAGCCTGCATCCACCGATCAGTGGATACAGTCAGCCCCCATACACTAGGCTTGATGCTAGATGTACAGCACCCATAGTTAGGAGCCATGCCATGATCGCTGCGATCATTATCATCATCGTTCTCATTGTGGCGGTCGGGGGCATCGCCGTCGGCCAGTACAACGGCCTCGTGCGTCTGCGCAACAAGCTGCAGGAATCATGGCGCCAGGTGGATGTCGAGCTGAACCGCCGCTACGACCTGCTGCCCAACCTGGTGAGCACGGTGCAGGGGTCGGCGAAGTTCGAGCAGTCGACGCTTGAGCGCGTCATCGCGCTGCGCAACCAGGCTAAGGCGCTCGGCAGCGGCGGCGATCCCGGACAGCGCGGCGAGGTCGAGGGCGAGCTGTCGCGCACCATCAGCAACATCATGGTGACGGCCGAGGCCTACCCGGAGCTGAAGTCGACCGCCAACTTCCAGCAGCTGCAAACCCAGCTGGGGCAGACGGAAGACCGCATCGCCAACTCGCGGCGCTACTACAACGCCATCGTCGGTGACTACAACACCAAGACCGAGGCGTTCCCGTCGAGCATCTTCGCCGGCATGTTCCACTTCACCAAGGCGGGCTACTTCGAGGTCGACGACCCGTCGATCCGCCAGGCCCCGGCCGTGGACTTCAGTCAGCTGAACGGCTTGCCGCCGGCCCCGACGGCGCCCCCGGCTCCGCAGGTAAACTTCGACGAGCCGCCGGCTGGTCAGCTGCCTCAGTAGGTTTGACCGACGCCAGCAGCACAATCCAGGCGGCGGCGAACCAGACCAGCATGATATTGGCGAAGTAAAGCTTGTTTTGAATCCAAATCCAGGCCAATGTGGCTGTCATGCAGGCTAACAGCAACAAAGCAGTGGCCCAGATTATCAGTTTCCTGTTAGCTTGCCTTCCGCGCCCGGCTAACGCTGCTAGCCCAAGCGCGATGGGAACCAGCGTGTACGCGATGCCACACAGAACATAAGCAGAGGGCCCGATCCATCCCCCGCGGTACAAAATCAAGTAGGTGTTCATCAATCCAACGATTGGCACGGTGAGCAGCAACAGCGTGGTGATGAATCCGGCCAAACCGATCGCACTCAAATGGCGTCTGCCAGCAACCATGATGGCAACACCCAGCCCTATCCAAATGGCGGCGCAAACCAGTTCGGCCGACAGTTGGAGCATGGGATGCTGGAAGAAGATGCCGGTGCCATCGGCCATTAGGATCATGCCAAACGGCCAAGTCTTGGTCGTGTTCCAGCTCACAGAATAAACGACATCGGCAGCACCGATTATCGCTACCAGAAGCCCAGCGATTGTGGCGCCCAAGACCGATGGGCCGACGGGTGGCTTGACGACGGGTGGCGGTTCGTAGCTTTGCAGATCAGTCATGCTCGTTCTTCCCTTACCCTGGCCTGTGGCCTGTTGTGTGGCACCAACGCAGCGATCCAACCGATGGCGAAAAACCCGACCGCTAAGCCAGAGACCATGAACCAACCCCCGTTTAGCACTGCCACCAATGCGCTGACCGCACAAGCCGCCGTCAACAAGCAAACAGCCCATATGACCAGCCGGCCATTTCGCCCGGCAAAGATAATCAGCCCGATCGCGACCGGGATCAGGATCACGTGGCCTAGTAGCCATAGTGTCTGGTCGAATATCGTATTGAAATAGACAGGTATCGCCGGATCAGAAGACGACTCAGCCGCTGGGATAGCTAGCAGCACGACGACAGCCACGAATCCAGTAACTGCGACGGCGGTCAGGTGGCGCCGCGACGCGACCATGATGACAACCCCCAAGCCGATCCAGACAACAGCGCAGATGATATTGGAGGCCAAGTTAAAGTCTTCGCGAGGAGACCCCATCCCCATTATTCGGACGTTGAAGTGATAGAACGGCGGCCACGGAAGCCAGCCGAACCACACGTTGACGGCTGTGTGATAAGCATAGATCCACCCAAAGATTGCATCGATCACCCCGGTCATCGCCACGAGTAGCCCGCCGGCGACGGCGCTCATTGCCGACGGCTGAACTTGGGGATCCGCCATGGCTCCTCCTTTTTCTGCCACCCGAGTCTACTATCCGCGAACTTGCCCAACGTACTGCCGATAGAATTGCCCCGTCAGCTACCAGATTTACGATGAGGCGTTCGTTCCCGTGCGGGCGGGCGAGGTGTCCATCTACGAGTGCGGCATGACTGTCTACGCGCCGCCGCACCTGGGGCACATCCGCAAGGAAGTGGTGTTCGACGTGCTACGCCGCTGGCTCACCGCCTCCGGCTACAAGGTGCGCGTCGTGTGCAACATCACAGACATCAACGAGAAGATCCTGTCGAACGCCGAAGCCGCCGGCGTCTCGTGGTTCGAGGTCGCCTACGCCGTCGAGAAAGAGCTGGCCGGCGTCAACAAGGCTCTCGGCTGCCTGCCACTGACCTACGAGCCGCGCGTAATGAGCAACACCTGAGGGGTGTTCCGACTCTTGATAAGGATGTGTGGATGGTCTCGGCAACCTTCAGCTTTCTGATACGTCTGGCAGGGGCAGCTACCCGGTCAAGCCGTTGAACTGTCAGCTGGTGCTTTTAGTGCAGGTTGGCAGCGTAGACCAGCAACCTGGCTCAGGGGTGCGCCACCAGTCAGTCACTCAGATGCCACTCACAACCAGTTTGGGGCCGGAGAACTGGTCGTAGATGGCAGGTCAACACCGGGTTAGCCCCCTTCGGATGTGAAACCGGCCATCGCTTCTTGTGGGGGCCCATGGTTCCAGGCCCCGCTCACCTTGAGCCTGGTTGATTGTCTAGTTAGTGTCGCATTCTTGCTGCGACACGCGGTATTGGGAGACGCTAAGTCGACAGCCAATGCCAGCGTTGAAGCTGACCATGGTGGTCCGCCGTGTCATGGTCGTACTTGCCTACCTGGGACCACCGCGAGGCCTATCAATTGGCCGGGGATTGGCTTAGATTCTGAATAATCTGGCGTTCTGGGTGATTGTCGTTTCAGGACGCCATATTTCTCGGAATGTAAGGCCAGGGGGTTGGGTTCTCACCCGATGTCGGGCGGGTGTCTCTGGCTGGTGGTCAGGTTGGGCGTCCGCCTGGACCGATGCGCCGCCCAGCCAGCTGCCGCAGTAGCTCCATGCACGGGCGTTAGCATCTGCCAGGTGACACACCAGCTGATGTTTAGTACATAACGTACATATGGTAACATCACTCGTATGACTAACTTAGCCGCTGAACCCGTGCACCAAGTGCGTGAGCGCCTGGCCGCGATCATTGACCGCGATACCCCCACCGTTATCACGCGTCATGGTCGCGAGGTGGCGGCGATTGTGCCCATCGACATGCTGCGCCAGTTCCAAGCATCAGAGGAGGCGGAACTAATCCGGCTTCTTGACCAACGAATGGCATCTACCACGCCAGGCACACCGCTTGAAGACGTCATTGCCGAGACAATGGCTCGCGATGCCTGAAAAATGGCGCGTCGTCTTCCGCCCGGAAGCCAGAGACGAACTGCGTGCCATCGCAAAGACGGATGCCTTGCGAATACTGGCCAAGCTAACCCAGCTTGAGTCTGACCCACTGGGTTTTACCACCACGGCATTGGTCGGACGCCCAGAGTACCGCCGCCTGCGGGTGGGCCACTACCGGGTTATCTACTCGATGGAACACGACCATCTGATCATCTGGGTGATCAAAGTGGCAGGTCGCTCGGAGGTCTATGACTAACAATGCTGCGGCTTCGCGCGTGCCCAGCCGATAGAATTGCCCCGTGAGCTACCAGATTTACGATGAGGCGTCTTCAAGCATCACCCCGTTCGTTCCCGTGCGGGCGGGCGAGGTGTCCATCTACGAGTGCGGCATGACTGTGTACGCGCCGCCGCACCTGGGGCACATCCGCAAGGAGGTGGTGTTCGACGTGCTGCGCCGCTGGCTCACCGCCTCCGGCTACAAGGTGCGCGTCGTGTGCAACATCACCGACATCAACGAGAAGATCCTGTCGAACGCCGAAGCCGCCGGCGTCTCGTGGTTCGAGGTCGCCTACGCGGTCGAGAAAGAGCTGGCCGGCGTCAACAAAGCTCTTGGCTGCCTGCCGCTGACCTACGAGCCGCGCGCCAGCGGGCACATCCCCGAGATGATCGAGCTTGTCACCCGCCTGATCGACCGCGGGCACGCCTACGCCGCCGCCGGCGACGTCTACTTCGACGTGCGCTCATGGCCCGAATACGGCGACCTGACCCACCAGCGCCTCGACGACATGGCACCCGCCGAGGACGCCGACCCGCGCGGCAAGCGCGACCCCCGCGACTTCGCCCTCTGGAAGGGCCTGACTCCCGGCGAGACGACCGACGCCAGCTGGCAGTCGCCCTGGGGGCCCGGACGCCCCGGCTGGCACCTCGAGTGCTCGGCGATGGCCGTCAAGTACCTGGGCGAAAGCTTCGACATCCACGGCGGCGGCCTCGACCTGCGCTTCCCCCACCACGAGAACGAGCAGGCGCAATCGCGGGCCGCCGGCTACCCGTTCGCCACCTACTGGATGCACAACGCCTTCGTCACCACCGCCGGCGAGAAGATGAGCAAGTCGCTGGGCAACAGCGCCCTCGCCTCGCAGATCCTGCGGCGCTTCCCGCCGCGCGCCGTGCGCCTGTACCTGGTGGCGCCGCACTACCGCTCGGCCGTCGAGCTGTCGGAGGACTCGCTGGCCGAGGCTACCGCGCAACTTGCCCGCATCGACGCCTACCTATCGCGGGTGGGTGTTGGCGGTGCACCCGATTTTGATTTTGGACGCCTCCCGCCGGCCTTCGTCACCGCCATGGACAACGACCTTGGCACCCCGGCCGCCATGGCCGTGCTGTTCGACACCATCCGCGCCGGCCACAAGGCCCTCGACAGTGGCGACGCCAACGCCGCCGACGACGCCACCGCTGCGGTGCGGGCCATGCTGCACGTGCTGGGCCTCGACCCCGGCGACCCCGAGTGGGCCGGGGTGGCATCCGGGGCGTCTGCCCGCACTTCCGAGGCGCTCGACGGGCTGATGGGCATGGTGCTTGACCAGCGCGCCACCGCCCGCGCGAACAAGGACTGGGCGGCGGCCGACGCGATACGCGACAACCTCAGCGCGCTCGGCATCACGATTGAAGACGCCCCCACCGGGGCCCGCTGGTCGCTGTAAGCCCAAGGAACGGAGAACCTCATGGCAACACCTCATATAGCCGCCGAGCCGGGCGAGATCGCCCCGCTGGTGTTGATGCCCGGCGACCCCAAGCGCGCCGCCCGCATCGCCGAGCAGTATCTGGACGGCGTGCGCCTGGTGTCTGATGTGCGCGGCATCGGTGCCTGGACGGGCACCTACCAGGGCACGGCAGTAACCGCCATGGCGTCAGGCATGGGCATCCCGTCGCTGTCGATCTACGCCACGGAGCTGTTCCGGTTCTACGGCGTGAGGCGCATCTGCCGGGTGGGCACCTGCGGCGGCATCGCCAACAAGGTCAAGGTGCGCGACGTCGTGATCGGCGCGTCGGCCCACACCAACTCCGCGCTGGCCACGCTGCTGGTGCCGGGGGTGTCGCTGTCGCTTGCGGCTAGCCCGGCCATGCTGATCGCTGCCGTCGCCAAATCGCAAGACCTGACCGGCGCCGACACGCCGGCGGTGCACACGGGGGCGCTGTACTCGTCCGATTTCTTCTACCTCGACCGCCCGGACATCACCGCCGGGCTGGCCAAGCTCGGCTGCCTTGGCGTCGAGATGGAGGCCGCTGGGCTGTATGCCTGCGCCGCGGAGGAGGGCACCGAGGCCCTGGCGGTGTGTACCGTCAGCGATCATCTGTTCAACCCGGGGTCTGATATGACGGCGGAAGAACGCGAGACGGGGTTCGAGGCGGCGCTGGAGATCGCGTTCGCCGCCCTGCTGGGGTGATCATTCGTCCGAGCCGGTGGGTTGGTCGGTCCGGGCGGACGCAACAGCAAATTCTGGTGGCAGGAGTAGGGTTCGAACCTACGTAGGACTTCGCCGACGGTTTTACAGACCGCTCCCTTTGGCCACTCGGGCATCCTGCCTAGCGTCGGTCTACCTTACCAGTGACCACGCACTGGCACCAATCAGCTGACCAATTGCCCGATGATTATGGCGTTGTCCGGGGTCTTCCCGTTCTTGTACTTCGACGGGTCGGTGTACTCCATGCAGGTGATGAACACCAGCATGCCCGGCGTGTTGGCCCACAGTTTCGTGTCGGAACCCAAGTCGTTCTTGTCAATGACCTCCGAGGACGTCATCACATAGGTGCGGTCGCCCACCTTGATGGTCGCGCCGTAAGGCACGATGATCGTGCCGGTGGCCTTGTCGATCACATAGTTGCCGGGCGCCATGCCAGCGCCGCGCAGCGAGTGCGCCGCCACGTAGACGGTGCCCTTGTCGGCGTCGGCCAGTGTGACGCCGCGGTTGCGGATGCGGTAGGCCGTCTTAAATCCCGGCGGGTTGATGTTTCCGTTGACCTCGTTAACCTCACCCAGTGGGACGTTGAGCTTCACCGAGTCGATGATGAACCGCAGCCCAACGTCGTCGACGGCGTCAGCCTGCTTGATCACCGCCGGGTCGTACATCGAGGTGTCGTCGGCCCGCACCAAGTTGCCAAGCATGTCCTCGGTCGCCGGCAGATTCTTGTTCTGCAGGAAAGTGTAGGCACCATACCCGGCGCCGCCGACGATCAGCAGCAGCGCCAGCACAAGCAGCAGCACGTCAACGAAACCGCGCTTGCGCTTCGGCGGCTTGACATCGTCGCCGCTGTCGTCCTGGGGCAGGAGGCCCGCGGAATCGTCGTCATCGTAGTCATCCGGCGGGATCTCGTCTTCTTGCTCGAAGCGCGACGCCCCCGCTTGGCTGCGCAGCAGCGCCGTCACATTTGACTGCGTCGTCTCGACGCTAGCCGCCCGCGACGCGTGGCTCGGTGCGGCTGCCACTGTGGGCGCAGCGGCAGCTTCCGCCGGCTCAGCAGAGCGGCTGGCATACGACTCGCGACTGCGCAGAACAGCACTGATGTTTGACGACGGCTGCGGGTAGACGACACCACGGCCATCGGAGCGCGCCGCCGGAGTCACTGGAGGTGGTGGGGTGGCTTCAGCCGATCGTGTCGCAGCGACAGGCGGCGGCGTCTGAGCGTACGGCGAAATATCCGCCGCGCGCGATGCCGCGTGCTCCGTCGGAACCGCGGGGTTAACCCCGTCGGGTTCCTGGTATCCGCGATTTGCCATCACACCGCCTTTCCCATGCCGATAACTGCCATCACTTTACCACCGGCGATTCACCAGGCAGGAAAAAATAGTGCTCCACGTCTCAACCCATGGCACAAGGTTGCAATCAGATCATCCGACCGCGGTAGTACCACCGGCCGGCTTCCCTGCACTGACGCCCCTCCCGGGGCGCCCAAAATCAGTGGCGACGGCTTCTGCGCTCGCGCTCACCCTCCTCGGCGATGTCCATGATGGTGTCAATGAGGTAAGGCTCGCCCGGCTCTTCTTCGTCGTAGTCGGCATCCTCTGTCAGGCCATCATCCTCTTCCGGGATCACAATCTCGGCCTCGATGAAGTCTGGCCACTCCTGCGGCTCCGGCTCGGGCGTCGTGACCGTTTGCAGCTCGGGCTCCGGTTCCGGTGCAGGCTCGGGCTCCGGCTCCGGCTCCGGCTCCGGTGCGGGTTCGGGCTCCGGCACGGGCTCCGGCGCAACCTCAGCGACGGGCTCCGGCACAACCTCAGCCACTGGTACGGGCTCCGGCTCCGGTGCCTGCTGTACCACCGGCGCGGGCTCCGGCTCGGGCTCGGGCGCAGACTCCGGCTCAACCGGGACGGCCACCACCGGCTGCGGCGCAGGCTCAACCTTGATCGGTGCCACGGGCGGGACGGGCGGGACGGGCTCGGCGGCAATGGGTGCGACGGTCGCGCCCGGCAGGCTGTTAACCAGCATCTGGCGCAGTGAGACCATCTGGGCGCTGATCGCGTCGCGCCTTGCCACTGTGGCCTGCAGATCACGCTCGGCCTCACGGCGCGCCTGGTCGGCGGCGATCTCGGCCTGCTTGATCAGCTTGCGTGATTCCGACTCGGCGTTCTTAACCAAGCCGTCTGCCTCAGACTGGCGCACCTGGCGATAGCGTTCGGCGTCGGCCTCGATTTCGGCCCGCAGCTTCTTGGCGCCGGCGATGCTCGCCTCTTGCTCTTTCATGCGGGCGCTGAATTCCAGTTCGCTTTGGTCGCGCCTGTCAACAAGCGACTGCTCGAAGTCAGACAGCGCCCCCGCCATCTGCGCGCGCTGCTTGTCGTAGGCCGCCTTTGCCTCAGCTGTGATGCTTTGCGCCGACTGGTCGGCTGCCGCGATCACGCTTTCGGCCTTCGCCTGGGCCTCCGTGACCAGGCGGGTGGCTTCGTGATCGCTGTCAGCGCGGGTCTGCGTCGAATAGACGTCAGCGTCATGGCGCGTGCCGGCAGCGGTTTGATCAGCCTCCTGCACGAGCCTCTGGGCCTCGGCTTGGGCGGCGGCCCGGATCTGGCGCACCTCCTGGTCGAGCATACTGAAAATTCGGCTGCTGCGCTCGCCGAGATCCGACAGCGTCGGGTCCGCTTCCTCAGCTTTGGCGGCCTCAAGTTCTGCCACACGGTCTTGGTGTGCCGCCAGTTGCTGCCCCAGTTGAGTTCTGTCAGCCTGGAGATGCGCCATTTCAGCACGCATTGAGTCGATCTCGGCTTGCATCTTGTTGGCCGTGCCGGCCAAGTTAGCAAACGCCATGTCGACTTCCTGCGGATCGTACCCCCGCCGATTGACGCTAAAACTTGGAGTCTGAATCATGGTTCCTCATTCTGTCTTAATTGTTGATTAACTTGTCGGTTCGCTTGATAGTGAGTCGATAGTACCTGTTAGTGCCGCCAATTCCTGAGCGATCCCATCGCGCACCTGCTGCATTTCCGCAGTATCCTTGCGCGCCTGGGCAAGCATCGCCCTGGCCTTGTCACGCATGCCGTCCGCCTGGTTGCGAGCCTCTGCCAGCAGCCTGGTGGCTTCGGCGCGCGTCTCGTTCGCCAGCTGCGCCGACTGCGCCCGCATCGCCTCAGCCTGCACCAGCCAATCGTCGTGCATCTGGGTGACGGTCTTGTCGGCGTCGTCAAGCAGTTCTTTTGCCCGTACCTGGGCGTCGTCAACGGAAGCCTGCGCGCTGGCGATCATGACATCGGCCTTAGCCTTCGCCTGGCTCTCGATCTGCTTGGCCTGCGCCTCTGCCTCAGCCAGCTTGTGCGCCACCTCGTCGCCGACCTGCTCAAGGGCGCTCTTGGCCTCGCCCTTCATCTGCTTGGCCTTTGCCTTGGCGTCTTCCAGCTGCGACTCCGATTGCTGCTGCGCCTCAAGGATCAGCGCCCGCACCTTTTCGTTTGACTCGGTGAGACGGGCGTTGACGGTCTCGTCGGCCTCCGCCATCAGGGCGTTGGCACGCTGCCGCGCGGCATCGAGAGTCGAACTGGCCAGTTGCTGCATCTCCGTCGACTGTGCCTGCGCTGCCGCAATCAGGGCGTCGCACTCGTCGCCCGCCGCCCGCCGCTGCAGTTTGATCTCGTCGCTGGCGGTCAGCCGCTCGGCGATGATCTGCTGGCGCAGCTGCGACAGTTCGGCCTCGATCTTGGCCCGGGCCGTCTCCTGGCGCTGCTGGGCAATCTCCCAGGTGGCTTCCTCAGCCTCTTTCATCGCCTTGAACTGCGCCCGCAGGCCATCCTGCTCGGCTCGCAGCGACTCCCGCAGCGCGGCTTCCTCCTCAACCCAGGCGTTCTGCCGGCGCACCCGTTCGGCGGCCAGTTCGGCTTCCACCTGCTCCTGGGCGCCGTTGATGTCTGCCCGCTTCTGGTCAAGCTGCTGATTGGTGACGAACCGGGCCAAGTCGACATCCGCCTGGCCCCTTGCCATCATCTCGTCTGCCTGCTTGATTGTCTCCGCCAGAATCTGGGCGGCCCTTGCCGACGCCTCCTCGACGATGCGCCGCGATTCGGCCCTGGCTTGGGCGATCGAATTCTGGGCGTCGGCCAATTCCTGCAACGCGAGCGAACGGCGCAACTGGAAGTCGTTCTCCATGGCGGGTACCGAAGCCTTGATCTGGGCCACCACCGCCCGGATCGCGTCAGCCTCCTCGTTGGCCTGGGCGACGATGCGCTCGGCGTCGGCTGTTGCCTCTACCCGCACGCCGTCGGCTAATGACTGTGCCTGCTCGATGAGATCGACGGCCTGGCCGCCGTTCCCGGCCCGCGCTAACACAGCCACATCATCTGGTGTGTCAGACACAAAACCCCCTAGCTATGACTAGATTGCCCTGACGCCCGGTGCCGGGTCGTCCCGTCGGTGTGCAGTTCACAGTCTACGGGCTGGACGCGAAGAATCGCGTAAAAAATGGGCGAAACGATCAACCAAAAGATGAGGGTCTTGAGATGGTCGGCACGGGTGATACAAAACACCCGCATTTATGACATTTGTCAAGCCTGGATCCACCGATGCTGCGCGTAATGAGCGGCACCTGAGGGGTGCGATGGGTGTGACGAACGCGTGAAAGCAGACTGGACGTCTGCTGAGCGTGGTCGGCGCGGCCAGCGTGCCGCTCAGGGGCGGCGGAATAGCGCATGATCGGTGGATTCAGGGTAAAGCCTTTAGATGGCTCACAGGGTGGATCACAACCAGGCTTGAAGCCTGTGATGGCGATATGATAGCCGAAGTTGCCCCCTAGCAGACAAGATCCGAGTACGACCGATGACTGACTACACAAACTTCGCCGAGGCGGCCCGCGCGGTCGTCGACCCGGGCACATCGGAAGCCGACTTGGCGGTGATCGCCGAGCACCAGCCCGGGCTGTGGGCCCAGATCGCCGGCCACCCCAACGCCTACCCGGCGCTGCTTGCCTGGCTCGACTCCGTCGGCGACTCGACCGTCAAGGCCGCCATCGCGGCCCGTCACCCGAACGGTGTGCCGGGACAATTCGCCGTCGGCGCCCCCGTGCCGCCACCGCCACCGCAACGGCAAGAGTACGGCGCGCCGACCCAGGTATGGACGCCGACCGAGTCTTGGAGCGCTCCCCTTGCCCAACCCACCCAGGCTTACCCCGCTACGCCCCAGGCTTACCCCGCACCAAGGCCACAGCCGCCGCAGAAACCCGCCGGACCCTTCCTTAAGTCACCAAAGGGCATCGCCACGATAGCCGGCGGCGGGGTGGTAATCATCGGGCTGGTGATCGTGCTGCTGCTCAACTTCCTGGTGTGGCGTCCCGAAGGAAGTGCCGAATCACAGTTCAACGCCGCCCTGGCGACCTTCCAGCAGACCCAGGCTGACCTGGTCACAGCGCTTGACGCCGCCCAGACAACGGCCAACTCGTTCACCGCCGACAGCCTCGAAGACCCGACGACGCTTGATACGCTGAACGCTGCGATCCTGGCCGCCACCCCCAATGCCACCGCCAACCCGCCGCAAATGGCCACCACCACCGACCAGATCAAGCAGCAGACGACGGACATGCAGACAACGACGCAGGCGATGAGCGACCAGACAGACGCCCTGAACCAGGGGACCCTGGGCGTGCAGGCCTCCGGGTTACTGTGGGCCAAGTCAGCGCTGACGCTTGCCATCGCCGAGGCCAAGAACACGTACACGCAGTATTCGTACACACAGGACCAAGACTCCCTGGCGGCCCTGCAAGACCAGATCACTGCCGCGCAGACGGCGCTCGACAGCCTCGACTCCGTCGATCCGAACACTGTGGCGCAGGTGGTCAGCGATGCCCAGACCGCCCTTGACGCGGCCATGACGGCCGTTGTCAACAGTGCCCCCGTGCACTGCGGCGATGTCTCGCTGCCGGCCGGCGTCGACGCCATAGCCTGCGGCGACATACCAGACGACGCCATCTCACTGCCCGGCGTGCCCAACTGGGGCGCGATGTTCGAAACGCCATCGCACAACATCGGCTGCTACCCGACCGACAACGGCGTGATCTGCGAGGTGTCAACCCACTCATGGAAGACGCCCTCTGACCTGATGAACGCCTGCCATCAGGACATGCCCCAGGATCCTGGCATGTGCGACGGCAGCATCCTGAGCATCCGCACCGATGGCACTGTCGGCATCGTCGCCCACGGCGATGTGCCGCAGTGGCAGGCGGCCAAGATGGAGGGCGCCCAGGTGCCGGTGCTCAACTACGGCAAGTCGATCGACTACACGCCGGTCGCCTGCCTGAGCGCTAATGATGGCCTGACGTGCTGGAACATCTACACCCACCACGGCTTCAAGGTCAGCGCGTCGAAGCTCACCTACTGGTGAGCCAACCCTGGATCCAGGCTAACAATGGGCCGTCGTCAATGTGGCGGCCAACTGGTCAAGCCAGCCCGTGCGGGTCGCCAGTGACTGCGGGCTGTCGTCGATCATGAACGTGAACGCCAGCACCTGGCCCTGGTCTGTCACCGTGTAGCCGGTGAGCGTCGCCACGTAGCTCAGCGTGCCCGTCTTGGCATGCACCCACCCGCGCCCGCCGGATGCTGCCGACGACTGGAACCGGTTGAGCAGGCTGCCGGACACCGACGCCACCGGCATCAGCGTCAGCACCTCGCGCGCCGGCCCATCGGTAGCCCCCGCCCAGGCGACGGCGCCGGCCAGCACTGACGCCGGCACCTCGTTGGTGCGGGACAGGCCAGAGCCGTCTTCAATCCGCAGCCCCGGCAGGTCAAGCCCGATACCGTTCAGCCACGAGACCACCGCCGCCGTGCCGTCGGCGAACGAGCCGGGCTTGCCCTTCGCGATCGCCACGTGGCGCAGCAACACCTCGGCGGCCGTGTTGTCGGAAATCATCAGCGTGTGCCGGATTATCTCGCGCAGGGGCAGCGACTCGATGCTCGCCACCACTGCGGCACCGCCCGGGGCCGTCGTCGGCTTGGTTGCCACAGACGTCACCGTCACCCCGTGCGCCTTCAGCTGCTGCGCGAACAGCTTCACAGCGTCGGCTGCCGGGGTTTTCGACGGCACGCTCGGCTGCTTGCCGTTCGAGGCGGGGATGCGGCCCTGGTCGGCCCACAGGGCCTCGACGGTTGTCACCTCGTTGTCGTACAGGGCGGGCCACTTCGAGCTCCACGACGGGCCAGAGAATGCGGAAATATCGTAGTCAAGCGCCACTTTGGCGTGCCCCTGTGCCAGCAGGGCCTGCGCGGTCTTGGCGGCCAGGTCGTCGAGCGTTGCCGGCTGGCCCAGTTTCGCGGTTTTGCTTGAAGACGCCAAATATGGGTCGCCGCCACCGACCAGCACGATGCGATTGCTGCCGGACGACACGACGGCGGTCGTGAATGTGGCATCGAGGGCGCCGGGCCCCATGGCGTCGGCCAGCGCCAGCGAGGTGAGCACCTTCAT
>Ga0123354_10007222_pt1 | contig 16659 bp, 9 predicted proteins | sample TergutLab28metaG_2_FD_97872 | JGI IMG/M metagenome (GOLD analysis project Ga0123354, IMG submission 97872) | Labiotermes labralis P4 segment gut microbial communities from Petit-Saut dam, French Guiana - Lab288 P4 | ecosystem: Host-associated > Arthropoda: Insects > Digestive system > Gut ...
CGAGAAGAATGAGATGGGCTGGGCATGTGGCGCGTATGGGGGAGGAGAGGGGGGTGTATAGGGTCTTGGTGGGGAAACCGGAGGGAAAGAGACCACTGGGGAGACCTAGGCGTAGATCGGTGAATAATATTCGACTGGATCTCCAGGAGGTGGGATGTGGGTATATGGACTGGATTGGGCTGGCCCAGGATAGGGACAGGTGGCGAACGCTTGTGAGTGCGGTAATGAACATTCGGGCTACGTGAAATGCGGGGAATTTCTTGACTAGCTGCAAACCAGTTAGCTTCTCAAGAAGGACTCTGCACCATGGAGTAAGTAAGGAATAGAAGATGAACATTTGAAAATCCTAAGTTGTAAAAGCAGGCGTCAAAAAGCTGTAGACCTCTATGAATCGCATGCGTCCAGTATGCCTACTGTAAATACTGGCTTCGGTAAGTGTCCATATGGCTTACAAATAAAAGTTCTGCAAACTTGAACATCTCAAGGCCGTGACTGTGAATATAACTGTGTTCTGGAATGTGACGCCTTGTAGTCTGTTACGTAAGTACGTGTTTTTGGAGGAACCTGTTTTTTTTCTAACATGACGATGGGGGAATCGTGTTTCTTCGAAACGTTGGTATTAATATACCGGAACACACCGCGTTAAATCCCAGACGATAGTGATCTGAGCGTGTGCGTCTTACGCACACCTAGCCACTGCTCCACAACACATTCCTACACAACATGATATGCTGCCACAACACATCGTTTGCAAATACCAATTGAATTGTGAATACTATAATATAACTTTAGGAAGGAAATATGTTCCCTGATGATGATCTGACAAGATCGAAACATGTCAGAGTGTTTTAAAGTGTTTTAAAAGTGTTTTATGTGAAATTATACGTGCATTCTTTGGTTGATAAATTGAAGTGATTCTACATAAATGCACGGTGCAACAATAAGATTTATACTGTTTTTGCTTTATAATTCCTGTTAGCGTTATCATGTAGATTGTAGAGTGAGTTGAATTATTGTGTTATTCTTGGTAATTCTTGTGTGTTGTTCCATCGAATGCATTTTGTCACTTTTATTTTCTGTGAAGGCTGAAGCTTCCGTTGGATGTGGAAATTGTGTAATCCACTTTGCTCGCGGATGAGTTGGGGTGTTCAGCTCCCGCCTTCCTTCCACACAGATCGACTCGCGTCGTCTGTCATCCCGACAGCGTTCTTCATAAAGTATACATTATGTCTGAAATAAGCTCGAGATATACACGCACAGCATTGTGACAGGAGAGAAAATTTGCCTTAGGAAATACTGGAGTTCAGCATTATTGTTCAGAATTTTAGTGGGCATTTTTTTTTCAGAGTTTCAATACATGGCAAAAAAAAAGTGACATTACTGCAGTCTTGGTTTCTTTCATATTATTTGTGTTTTCTTGCAGATGTGCACGTCACATGCATTTATGAGTATTTGAATATGCGAATGGAAGTTTAAAACGGTAAAACGGCTCTATAGTAATATGCGTTCTACGCGCGTTTAAAGACTTCTATTGCTAACGGCTTATAAAATTTGTATCCGTGTTAAGTCACAGCATTCGTCTTTCTGTTCGTAAAGTCAGTACGTATCTTGGTAATGTAGATGATGATGACGATGATTATAATTCTGCTGCTACTAATAAACCGAGCAATAACAGGCAACTGGAACCACCTCACAATCATTCAGAAAATATGTGAGCAACATACCTGCAAAGCGCGACATAAAGGGACTAAGAAAACAGCCGTACCGGGGCATGCGCACGTACTTCGGGAACTACTAATGTGGAAGTTTAAAACGCTTATCATGGAAATTAACATTACTTTTACATAATGCTGTAACCACAGAATAGCTGCCACGTTATAAAATGGTGGTAAAGGAATTTGTTCTGAGAATTACAGGAATGATGTGTGTGAGTTCACGAACTTAGGAAGTAGCAACATAAAAAAGAAACTTGCTCTCCAGACGGCAGTTTCGATTTTTCTGCTCGAGCGTGGGAGCAATTTAGGAGTCTTTTTTACAACGCTAGTTGAAGGTTTACGTCAGTACTCAGGAATGACACGAGTCGGCCAGAAAACAAATTTACAGTTCATACTCATATATTTTGGTCTCTTCATTTTCAGCTATAGGAATAACGGGTTGGGTTTAATTGTATTGTTTTCTCTCTACTTTCTCACCTTGTCCTCGCTACATCTTGAGGCCTTTATATCGTAGGACGAGCTTTTATCTTCCCTTTTCGTAGAGGTAGAGGTGTGTTTCGTTTGTTATTAGCCATCGTGTCACACCTGGTAACAACTACCGACCACATTAAATTTGCAGCAGCCAGGGTTTTGCTTCATCGCTGACAGTAAGTGCTACATCTCGCAAACTAATTTCCGTGACACAATTGCGATCACTGTTTGTTCTTTAGTTACAGAATTGTACGCCGTATTTCCTTATTTTCTGAACTCTGTGTTTTCTTGCAGTTACGTACGTACTCGTATATGTACAAGCTAATGTGTATATTTAGGGCTATGTTTGCTTAAGGCATAATAATATGTACTATCTGTTTGTGTGTGTAATATGTACTTTTACAATCTCGGTTCCCAGAAAAGCAAGCGCGCGTGTTTGTGTGTGAATTAGGTAGGTTTTCACTCTTTTTATAGGCCACGCAGGCCCTTAGGATGAGTAGAGGTATAGCTCTACTCTTTTCTAGGATCTTCGGCACTAGATAGGGGTGGGGGTTCAATCCCACGCCCCGGCCGCCTCTATCCCCGGGAAAGACGCGGTACCCATTTTACAGAAGGCTGGGTGGGCCCCAGGACCGGTCTGGACGGGCGGAAAACCTCGTCCCCACCGGGATTCGATCCCGGACCGTCCAGCCCATAGTCAGTCGCTATACCGACTGAGCTACCAGACCCACGCGTGTGTATTATATTTCTGCATTTTACCGGATGTCTTATAAGTTGCTCTGCGGAAACAGAGAATGACTTAACTGCGTTTTAAGTGCGTTCAGCCTCGTGTGCAACATTCTACAAAACGCTAGTTACACCAGCTCTTATTTTTGTCAGGTGTTGAACCACTGGTGTATATATGAGTGTGTTTGGTTACGTTTTTATTTCTGTTAGGTATTATATCACTGGTGTGTGTTTGATAACACTAACTCTTATTTCTGTCAGGTATTATATCACTGGTGTGTGTTTGGTTACACTAACTCTTATTACTGTCATTTATTGTATCACAGGTGTGTGTGTGTGCCTGCGTGTGTGTGCGTGCGTGTGTGGTTACACTAATTCTTATTGCCTTTAGGTGTTGTATCACTGGTGTGTGTTTCTTGTTACACTAAATCTTGTTACTGCCAGGTATTTTATTAATAGGTGTGTGTGTTTTTGGTTACATTAACACCTATTTCTGTCAGGTGTCGTGTCATTGGTGTGTGCACTCAATTTTCATGCTCAGATCACTCAAAAAAGAAATAAAAATGACGAAAAAGCGAAGAGTAAGCTTGGTATAAGAAGAATAAGACGCCTGAAGATGTAGTTGCAGGACTTGCTGAAAAGTTCCCAGGAGTCTCAACTACCACCGAAACAAGCAAGCCATAAAGTCACTGTGCGATCTGAGGAAAGAAGAAGTGTTGCATTCTTACAAAGAAGTTGCAAGAGAAGATCTGCTAGGTCAGAGAAAGACACAAACTGTGCCGTGCTCTTTTGTACTTAGTGTTAAGAAGTCGCTAAGAAGATGTTAAAGAGATATGGAAATGACACTTGGCATTACATACTCTGTGAATCGAAACATCTTCCCCTTACTTCTACAGGCTTTGAATGATGACCCAGACAGACGGAATTCTGTGAGCTATTTCTGACGGTTTACAAGCCTGATTCATAATTTACAAAGAAGATCCTGTGGGCAGATGAAGCAAGAATGAAGACAAGCGACAGGATAATTCGACACGCGTGTTTGCCGGAGTGCTAGAAACTTACATCGAGTGGTGGATAAACAGCATTTTGGGTTGGAGGTGTGATGGTTGTGCATGGTCATGAAAGAAAATTAATTGTTCTGTGACGGGCGAGGCTCTGTCTTGTAGTGTCAGATTTATTCATGTTGTCATTTTTCTAATGAAAGTTTTGAAAACTTTATTTGTGGAGCTTAAATCCAATGCACTTATCTGCCACGTTAGATTATTAGTTAGTTAATGAGATGGTTGGCAGTTCTGAGTATCTGTGTTCTGGTGCTGGGAAGTTTTATAGCCACTCTACTGAGATTCTTGTGTGTGTAGGGAATAGAATTAATCGGTTTGATGTAGTTCTTTCTCCTATAATGAATAGGAATATTATTACTCTTACGAACGAGATTGTTGATCCTATTGATGAGATGACATTTCATGTGGTATAGGCGTCTGGGTAGTGGCTGCAAACAGCTACCTGAAGCTAATGAAAAGCAGAATGATGTCGGAGACTGAAGATAACCGTGACGTTTGAAGTGTGATCTGGCAGTAGGATGGAGTTCTACCCCATTCTGGGTGCAGAAATTTCGCTTTTCTTGATGGGAGTTTTCCGATGTGGAGCGTTTGCCGTATAACGGTTGAGTGGCCCTCAAGGTTACCTAATCATACTTCTCATAATTTTTATGTGGGGTACAAGCAAGGTCAGAGTGTACAACAAGAAACCTGCTGATATTTTGCAAATGAAGAGACAAGTTTATAGGGAATTAAATGGTTTCAGTGCAAATAAAAACTCTGTGCAGCAATTTGTGGATCAGTGGATGTTCAGTGCGCATTGAACATGGTGGACAACAGTTCGAACAATTTCTGTACAAACTCTTTTTCACTTCCTGTTCTTAGTTCTTTTTAAACAAAGTAGTGTTTATATGGGTTGTGATTATAATGTATGTGAAGCGACTTACAGGACTGTGTTTGTTTTATTGTGAAGTAATGTAATGCAGTTTAACGTTGAGCCGTGTGGCTTACTTGCTGATGATTCGTCTGTATTTATAACATTTATGTGTTCCTACCGTCGTCAGTTCTTAGAAATGTGTGTGCTCAAAATTGGAGCGTGTATGCCTGCATGAATTTTGTTGTATCCTTCAACGTATTGTGTTGTAATATAATATAATTTATTAATATGGTTGTATATTCACAGTCACATGGCTAGAATGCATTTCGTGTGCTTGTAATATTTACATAATTTTATTTTAGTCAGATCTCATAAAACTCTGTGCACTTCTCATTTTTAACCTTGTCGATTTGTGCCTGTCTGTCTTTCTGGCAGTCACTGCTATGTTGAGCTGTAAGAGACTAAACGCAGTTGTTTGTTGCTCCCAGCCATGTAAAAATACACCACGTATATCTTAGAACACGGAAAGGAATAAATAAGTGATGTTTTCCTACGGCAAATATTCACGTTTGTTTATAAATACCTTCAACGGCCACGTCATTGTCTCAGTTCAAACGTAAAATTTAAGCATCGAACACAGAGTATATCTGCCGGTTGTTACGACATACACTTAAACTGAGAAGGATGAGCTACAAGGTATGCTGCTGTTTGTGTCGATGGTTTACCACACTGTTAAATTTTCGTGTAGTAAAATTTTCCTTCCGGATGTTGTTTTATGTTTAAATGAACAATGGGAAAATTTGATATGAAAATTTCTGTTAATGAAATGAAAACAGCTACATTTATAGGGAAACAATTTGCAAAATGCGAAACCGTGCTACGTAGTAAAAAGCAAACGCATATGCGTATGAATTAAAAAAATTATAAAACCTATTTTTGTATCCTCATGAATGTGGAATTTAGCACCAGGCATGTAAAAAAGTAAGGGGTTAAATGAGATATTTTACACGTTCAAGTTCCAAGCTTGGTGTGGGTAGAGATTTTTCACTTAGTCACTCATTTGGGATTGTCTCAGTAGCCCACCCATTTTCCTTCCAATTAATGTCCCGTGTTCATATCTACCTTCATCCCTTATATGTGACTTCGAGAAGAGGGTATTCGATACAGGGACAGTATAATGTTTCATGCATCCTAAGCATTTTCCAAGTCGTCTTACGACACGCTGCAATAGAGATACGTCATAATGGAGGAATAAAGGCAAAATGTGAACAGGATCTGTAGGCATGAGTACTTAGTACCGTTAACAGGAAATGTAATGTTTAGAAAAACGAGGACTGAAATACATAGCATAAATGTCGAGAATTTTTAATTTCCATGGCTCGACAACCCTAGTGGGAATACACCTACCCATTGTTGAAGTTCCGCGATCACACTCAAGACACACCACAATCGGTAGGGCTCCACTGGGCGAGTGATGGGCCCGTTGTAGAAACCTCTACCTGACATCACACAACACACAAGAGACAGACATCCATGCCCCGGCCGGATTCGAACCCGCAATCATATTGGGTGAGAGGACGCAGACCCACGCCGTAGACCGCGCGGCTACCGGGATAGGGGGGAAAATAATGAGTGGTAAATGTGAATTGTCAAAGTCCAAATTACGCAACTTTCTTCGAGCGCCCGTTATTCCTCCCCCTTCAGCCCTGTTCTGAAACGTCCTCCGTTTGTAGCGCGTTCTTCCCGTAATGCGAAAGACCCATACAAACTAATCTATCTTATTTTGTATTTTAGTCGTTACGTTTCAAGACATAAGATGAGAAAGCGAAAGTTTAACTTAATTTTAGCAAGAATTCCCCCGAATTAAAACAGCCTGAAGTTTTTTTTTGTGGTGAGAATGCAATTTTATTCTGTTACTTATTGTTGAGAATGTAATTAATACGTTACGCCTTTATGGTTGTGGGGCTATATTGTTCGTGATTATCGAGTGATGACAGTGAAGATAGTCTGGTATCTTAAACTCACAAGGCTAAAAGTAAGGACAAGAAATAGAACAGGATCTGTGGGCAATGCAAGCAAAAGATCGTTATTAGATTTTGGTTGCCAGTAGCTCATACGGCATACCGTTGATATTGGGATGACTATTAATTGCAGATTTGTAAAATGTGTGTGATAGTCTATTAGACTATTAGACTGTTAGTCTATTGGAGGAATACTGTCCCGGAATTTGTTTGGAGGGTGCAAGAAAGACCACGACAAAAATAAATATTTCTTATTTATACAGTATAATGTGTTCGGCTATTATCAGTTTATTTTTGTAAAAGTGACTAACACTTATGGATTATCATGTAACGGTTCTTTGTAAGTACAAAGTGAACAGAGTAAGTATAGGCTTGCTATAAAGAGCTTTTCTTTTACTCCGTCCAGCCCATTGTAACCTCCGAAACTACCCAGTAGATTTCCAGCAGCAAGACAGGCTTACATACGGACAGATAGATGGTGGATTATGTACCTAGTGGTAAGGTCGGATTTTGTTGGTCTTTGTACCTTCGAAATTAGCAGAGGACTCACTTGAAATTTCTTACTGGGAATTTGCACTAAAATTTCCCCCAAAAAGCATAACGTCTCTTGAGTCTGACAAGCGTAACCTTTATTTCATAAGAAACTAGAATGGAATTGTATTAGGTAGATATTGTCAATAAAAGCTTAAAACAAGCCACCAGAACACATTCGCGGGAGTATAATAAAATATATTTTTAATTAAAATATGCAGATTTATTTGATAGTTTATTCCGTTGTAAAGAATGTTTAAAAAATTACGAAAAAAAATACATGACTCTGATATGAATATCTTTGTAGCAATAACTGCGAAAATTGTTGCAAGAATTATCGAGTTCCTTCTTTCGTTTGTCGAGGCTTTTGGCTTCTGGTTCGATGGAGAAATTGTTTTGCGTAAGTGGGAAAATATATCTGTAACAGGCCAAAATGTAGTCCAGGACGTGATGTATCCAGAAGTGTAGAAGTGCCTTTGAATTCTGCAGTTCGCTTGCTGCTGTGAGCTATGTACCTTGCGTTTGCATAGCTACGCGTTAAAAGAACATAATAAAGGTGGTGGCGGGGTTTGAGTGGGGAGAGAGTGAGTCGGGCGCTGTGATTAGCATGACTTAAGTCAGCCGAAAGGAGCAAAACAGATGAATGCTAGATTTGCTTAATACAGAATATGCAAATGAAGGGATTCTCCCCCGGGCACTCTTAAAACAAGGGGCTCGCTTGGGTTCTGAACTTCAACCAAGGCCACCTGGGAAGATGAAAACGAAAGAGAGAAAAAAATTTCAATAATAACATCATGAAGTTGAACATTGTTCGGTGTTGAAGCTTTAAGCATGGATGTTGAAACCCTCACGGGAAATCTCTAATTAGCACGAACACGCTATGCGGCATCACTGCCTGGTGCCGAAAGGAATGACCATTATTAATATTTTCCTTCGTGAAAAAATCGAAATGGACTAATGAAAACATTGTTCATCGCCGGTACTTGTTATTCTGTTTTCCGTTCTTAAAAGGGCAGGAACGATGCTTTGTACGAACGTTGGCCATGAGAGGACACTTCAACTTCGTAATTTTTTTCTATAATTAGCAGTGGCCACATGGCCGAAACACCAGCTTGGTGGGCGAGAGTAAATTTAGGGACATTTGTGTACGTCCCGAAATTGTGTATGTCATAACAGATCTTTAAAGAAATTATTCGTCGTGTGTAATATCTTTCTTTAAAAAACGTGAGGTAACAAATTAGCGGACAGCGAAAAGTTTCTTTAGCTCCCAGTTTGACATGTGAAATGTCATTAGGGCAACAGATAAAAAATGTATTATGTATAAAACAGCTATTTGTAAATAATTGACAAAAATGACACTGATGCCAAATTGGAGGTTACGTCCGCCACGAGTAAGGCAGTTTCTTCCTAACTATTGTTTTTAACAATACAATAAAGCAAAGATCATAATACTTGTGTGCAGGACTGTGTATCTCAGGAACAAGAACGTGGGATGAGTTCGCCGTGAACTCCTTGTCTTTCTGTCACTCACTAAAAATGGAACGCAAAATGAGTTTGCTTTCATTCAAACGTTTCTATATGTGACAAAAAAAGTCTTCCGACGATTTTTGGTAATCATACTGGTTAAAAGCAAATAATTCTTAATGTGCGTCATTGTTTGATAATTTGGCCAACTAAACAGTACAGTTAAAATCTTCTTTGAAGTGTTGATAGTTTATCAAAAAATGAATAAATTTCCTACTTTTATGAAAATCGAAATTTCTTCCTGGTATTTTCAAAAGCCGGGTGTCAGATCTTTACATTTCACTCCATCACGTCTAGGAAGAGAGTACTAATTAATAATGGTATCTGTAAATGTTTTCGAGTAAGTACATGACCGTTTGCACAAAACATGTAAGATTCCTATAGCATTTATAGAGTATATGAAAAGGGCACACAGAAATTTAATTGGAGATACCAAACGAAAGATAGCCTATGAGAGTAGTCCGTGGGTATTAACTGGAATCAGCTGGCTGAAGATGTGTTACAGTGGCGGGTTTCTGACGAACAGGATGATGAACCATGGGATTCCATGGAAAGAGACAAGCGGATCAACTATTAATTAACTGAAATTGCTTCGTAAAGATAAATAGTTTGAACCACGCTGTGATCTGCAGTTTTTATTTGCACATTGATTTGTTTGTGGAAGCTATTTAAACTTTCAAAACATGGTAGTGTTGGTAGTGGTGACATTATGAAACACTGCATTTTGTCCACAGAATGTATTTGTGTGTTTCGTGTTGTCACTAGAATAATTAGCTTTTACTTCCTTATGCAGTATTAACACTAAAGATTTAAAACTCTGCGCTTTGTCCACACATTGTATTGGTGTGTTTCATGTGACTTACAGTAAATAGCAGTTTTTAGGCGCGTTCGTAAAATTGCGAAACGAAACTATTAGCTTTGTTATGTCTCTCTCTCTCTATGTTCAACCGTCCTTTCTGATGGAACAGCTTGGTTTCCACTGGACGGAATTTTATGAAATATGTTATGTGAATATTTTTCGAAAATCTGTCGATAAAATTCCAGTTTCATTAGAATTTGACAAGAAAAACTGGTACTTTACGTGAAGACATATGTACATTTTTCAGAATATCTCGGCGAATTCTTCTTAAAATGAGAAAAGTTTCAGACAAAATTTGTAGAGAAAATCAAGTCACACATTTTATGTTCAGTAATGAGATAATGTGGGAAAATATGATAGAGCCAGACAGGTTACAGATGACGATATAATATGGCACATGCCCTTTGCGTGTCGGATAACTAAGGCAAAAAGACAAGCACGCGCCCAGAATGTTTACTTATTGTTTTTCCAACGCAACAGTGGTTGCAAGAACGCGCCTCAGTGTTACGTTATACCTATTTGCCTGTCTTGTTTTTTTAAGCCTTTGCTGCATTCACCAATTGTTCATTCTCACAGAAGCTCACTGTTTTCTCTGTGAGGTATGAACTGAATTTGTTTGTATATAATGTAGCTTTATTTTCAGTCTTTAGGGGGTAATCGATCGATCTGTTGTATTAGAGGCTGAGTGTTGGCTGTGAACTGAAATTTTTGCATATTCGTAGCATGAAATTCGCGTTTCAAAATATTACAGAAATACATGAGAGGATAATTTGTCTATGTACGATGTGATTAGTCGGCCGTGTAGCTCAGTCGGTATAGCGACTGACTACAGGCTGGACGGTCCGAGATCGAATCCCGGTGGGGACGAGATTTTCCGCCCGTCCAGACCGTTTCTGGGGCCCACCCAGACTGCTGTAAAGTGGGTACCGGGACTTTCCCGGGGGTAAAGTGCGGCCGGGGCGTGCTGCTGACCACTCACCCCCTTCTAGAGCCGTGGTCATGGAAGAGTAGAGCTATACCTCTACCCACCCTCGGGGCCACACCAGGCCTGTAACGGGAACGCTTTACCTTTACGATGTGATTAATTTTTCAAAACTATATTTCTGTATTCATTCAATACCAAAACCGAGGCACACAAATTAGCAGTAAACCTACTGTATTTGAAAACTACAGTATATCCACTCCGCTGGATTACACACGTCTACTCCTTTTAGTACGACATTTTTTGTTTGTGGTTAAGTGTTGTACCTAGTGCGTAGAAACAAGGAGTATTTGCCTTATACACAGTAATACTGTATTGGACACACCATTTCATGCTGCAGAGGTTTGCTATGGAATGACGTAACCATATGGATGGCTAGATTACGTCACGATCCGTGGCCGTTTGGAAGCGAAAGCTGATAAGCAAACTGCACCGTAAATTTATACAGTGTAGTTTGATGTGGTGTAGGTGCATTGTTTGAACATTGTCTAGTTATCGGAATAGAACTGGTGCAGCTGTGTAGGTAAACGGTGCGGAGAACAAGCGACGCCACACACTGACAGGTATCGAGTTTAATTAGTGTACAGCCTTATTTACTAACAACGTAGCTAGTTCAGTGATCTCTGTAACGTCGATTTCCATTTCGCGGTGATACCTACAACCACCAAAGCACAAAAAACTAACCTGCTAACTCCAAGGAGTAGATTCGTTCTTGAAAAGCCCTCAGCTAGGCAAGAAATTTCTTGTATTCTGTGGAGCCCGAAGGTTCATTATCGCGTTCACAAGAGCTCGCCACCTGTCCCTATCCTGAGCCAGATTAATCCAGCGTATGTCCTTCCATCCTGTTGAAGTTTCAGTTTAATATTATTTTCCCCCCTGTGTCTTCCAAGCGGTTTGCTTCCTTCAGGTAACTCCACCAAAACCCTGTATGTATATATCTCTTTTCCTTTGCCTTCTTTCAAGCGCAGCTGTACATTTCAACTTCAAAAGTGCTGTCGTCATGTCATCACGGGCCTGAACAAGAGGTGACAAAAATTTTGAGTATGGCTGCATAGTTGTGCTTTGCTGGATGTTTCCTTTTGATAGTTTACTGAACAGTAATTGGGTTTTCCATTACTGAGTGACGCTTTTTCAATCGGGGAGTGTACACAACTGATCAGTTGGAAGGATGATAATGCATGTTGGTTAGGCAAAGATATGGGTACTGGCGGTCCTTCTAATGACCGCCACAATCAGAGATGCCGAATAAACCCAGTAAAACTGTGTTTTGACTGGATTTATTTTGCATCTCTGATTCTCTAGAAATACAAGGGGAGTGAATTGTCTAAAAATTAATGACCGCGAACCTATCGAATATTTGAGTGGCAAAGGACTTCTGAAGAAGTTTTCCGCCCCATGTAAATACTTCTCTTTGTTTCTTGCATATATATATATATATATATAGTATATATAGTATATATTTTTTCGTTTGGTTTCTTTGCATCTTTATTACTGAGATTTTTTTGTTTTTTTTATGTATATATGTGTGTGTGTGTGTGTGTGACTTTATTTACGCTATTATTTGTTTGCACAATAAACAAATACAATATCTGTCATACCTGTAAAACAACTCGTTCCACAGTATCTCGTGCATTCAGACCTTCGTCGTGCCATTCATTTTGATGTGTGTGCATTTTTCCTCCCCGCTCTCCCGCTTATTGCCCTAAGGGTTCCTTCAGGAGCCTTTCACGTTCTCACCCTCTGACCTCTTTCTCCTCCGTCCTATTATCCATTTTCCTCGTCCTCTACAAACATATCATTTTCATTACGGTCATCCGCCCGGACCTCAGACGCCAAAGTGACCACCTTCCTTGAAACCAGCGTCCATAGATGACTCTCCCTTTTGTCCTGGTGATTTGCCGCTGTCTTCCCTCTCCTCCCAGCACACAGAATATTGCGAGTTCCACCACGACCGAAACCCTTGAATTACTGTCTAGTACTAAGGGATGAAAAGGGTAAACCAATGCTATCCAATCATAACCTGCAGTCCCATAGTGCAATGATTCACGTGAATTCATGAAAAGCAGGAAATGGGTCTCCAGAGGTTTGTAGTAGCTTTGTATGAATCAGTGCATCCTCTTTCTGTAATGGTTTAGCCATTGTTTTGGGTACAGTTCAGAATAATTAATTTTATCTTATAACCTCTTCCAGTTAGTTGCACACAATATTGCCTGTGGAGTAGTTCACTAGCATGGACCCACAATTCATAAAATGTCCTTACAAAACTAAGATGGAGTCTTAATTGAAGGGAATAATATTGTCACATGGTTAAAGAGTGTGCAGGAATGGACACTTTCCCAACGGCGGGACATTCACCTTATGATAAGCCCACATGTTTTGACTTATATTTTTAAGGATAAATTTTATTTCATTTTAACTGTAGAGTTCCATCCTCTTCTGTGAAGTATTGTTAGGAATGTAAGGAATATACATAAGAAATTTTAATTCTGGCATACTGTATTATTTCATACTGATGGATTGATTGTAAGGTACCTGAGGGGAATATGGTAACCTTCAAGAAAACAGAATTTTTTCGTCTTGAAATCGCAGGAAAACTCAGGACTTATCATGGTTGTTACTTAGACCATTTGTCTGTATAAACAAAAAAGGTCATTGATGAAATCCTATTGGATATGAACATGAAAGAGTTTTCTTAAAAGTTTGCAACTGGCCATATTTTCAGCACCCCTGAGGGTAATTTGGCCAAGGAGTGCTGGTAACGTTTCCAGTCAACATTTCTTTAAGCCAGGTGTACAACTGATGTTTTATTGAAGAGATTTATTACAGTTACGTGTGAAAACGTGAAATGGACAGTACCACAAGGTGAAGCTATAATTCTGATATTGTTGTATTATTTAAAGAAGCAGAAATTCTTCTTTATCTCTGCTTGTATGTCTAGTATTTCATCACTTCGGCAAATGAAACAGAAGCAACTTTATTTAAACTTCTGTAGAGGGGGTTTTGCCCTCTCTTTCGCTCAGAAGAACGAGTGACACTTTTCTTATCATCCCTGGTTGATGGCTATTTTACACTGAAAAGATGAATTTTCAGTACTACAGCCCGGTTTTTCAATGACACCCTTTTTCTTGCTTTTGCCAGAAATTTCCATGGGGTTGACAAAATGCTCGGAAATGAATTTGGTATTAAGACTTGTGAATGTTCTGGTGTTTGTTGTGAAGGTGTAATGGTGGCATTCCTTTTCATATCAGCAAAATCTTTTCTAGCACAGACCACATCAGGATTACTTGTGCTTAGCGCAACTCTGCTAGATATACCAGGCACCGGAGAAGCCTTGCGAGTCTTTTTCTGTGACAGAGAAGCAACTGCTGGCATCTCAAACAATGTCACAATGTTGGAGACTTGAGCGTCATAATAATGTGTTACAAGACTTGGAGCAAATGCTTCGTCAGATATAATCGAGGGGTTGAAGGGATATATGCCAGTGGCACGAAATCCTGCTTGAATGTTGGCTGGTGTGGCTGCATTATCCCATGCTTCAGTGAAAATCTTGCCAAATATCTGTTTGGTGAGAGTGCGATCTGTGCTGTGGCTATAAACAGCAGAACATGTTCTTCCCAGTAATACTCAAGTGGTCCAAAGACAGACTTGTAATCATGGCGGTCTGCGGCTCCCACTGTGCTATGATTCAGGTGTGATGTCGCCCCCTCAAGCACCAATAATCAGGAACCTGCAACTTTATAACGGCTGAAATGTATAAGCCAATTAGCAAAGGCTTATGTTATCATACTGCCACGACTGGTCATCTGAGCTATAGCTCCTGGAGGTAATTAATCAAGCCGTTTTCCCTTCATTCTTTGTCCTTCAAAGAGTATCATTGGCAATATAGCTGATCCAACAGCATTTCCACAGGACATGATGGTGACTTTGTCCCCATGCTCGGCAGCAACCAGATTAACGCGTTTTCCGCGTTTTTGTGTCGGTAAAAGAGGCTGTTTGTGAACGCACAATCTACATCCTTTATCGACATTATAAATGCACTCTGGTTCGCTCATTACTTCTAGTTTTTCCATTGTTTGCTTTAGTTTTGCAAAGCAGTCAGTCACAATGAAGCAGTTCAGTTTCTGGGCTCTTCTAGGATTAAGATTTTGCGCTTTACGGGTTGCAGTCATGGGATTTCGACGAAATAAACCCTCTACTCAAACACGACCAGCCATTCCTTTTTCCCTCGCAAATGGATTTGTAATGTTGCTTTTATCACAGTATGTGAACATCATATTCTCTTTATCTTAAAAGTTATGGGGTGCCCAGTTTGAGCTAGCCTATTAATTCTCTTGAATAACGCTTTCTCCTTCTGTGGTGAAAGTACGTTTTCCTCCCCAGTTTAGATCTACTCTGCTTATTTCCAGCCAAATATGCTCTAAGAGTCCTTCTCGGGACCTTAGAATGGATGGCAGCAGCGTTAAGTGAGAGTTTGCTTGTTCTCACGGCCTTCATTGTATTCTGCAAATCCTCCTCCTGCCAGTTACTGCTAGATTTTTCTTACTTCACGTCTTACATGGTTCAGATTATCTACACTGTCCGCAGCAACACCTTTCCACATTCTGCCCAATGTATAATTCATCTTGAAGGTCTCATTGGATGCAAATTAATTCCTTGGCAATTAACAGTTAATATTTCTTGACGTGTTTATAAGGACTGTCATTGACTTTCTATTCGCTTCCGACGCGAACTGTCCGCTTTGATTTCACCCACATTTTTCTCCACTCCTTTCTTGAGTAAGCCATTTGCCATCAAATAGTAAGACGGCATGATCCGAGTGGAATGAATGTGGGATCTCCTGGAATAATTACTGAACCTTGACGTTTGGTCTTTTCCGATCCATTCTGGCTGATATGTGGCAGGAGAGGTGACACTCATTTCCTTCCACGTCTTTACGCTCTATTGAACTGGGAAAAGTCAGCAGACGTGTTCCGAATTTTATGGGCATATGACTAACTCCATGGACCTTAGGAAGCCGGTACCTAGCTCCTTAACTACTCTAGAAATTCGTCGGCTTATATGGGACTCTAACGTTCATTAACGTGTTGGCTAGAGCCCACCACTTGCTTCACCTAGTAAGAGAGATGAACCATTTCCACATTCGCCCGTTTCACTTTCTACATTGATTTTAATATTACACTTTAATATAAGCGGAGATATGCCAAGTGATCTCTTACTTTAGGTTTCACTTCATGCATGCTACAGCTCGCGCACTTCTCTTAGTTCTTTGTTTCTTCATCGTTGTATTTTTTGGTGAAGTGTAAAATTATGAATTAATCATAAGCATTGTTCTCCATCGTCCTGTTTCTTGCTTTCTCTGTTCCAAATTCTCTCAACATTTTGTTTTCGTACAGTGAAAAATGTATTAGCATTGCTCTTTAAGGAAAAGAGAGCAAGTTTCGAAACGTAAGTGATAAAATTATACTTTCTGGCTGGGATGCAGAAGATAAAGGATTTGTCACTGAACTTTTGCAAGCACTTCCTTCCCGCCGCCCCAGTTTAGTCTAATCGAAATTCTTTATAAGTTCAATTTTATCTTGTTGCCGAACTGAACAAAATATATGAACTTGGCTAATGTTTCGAAAATTCATTATCCTTCTTCATGCGAGGTAGAAGGCAGGATAGTGACTAGGTTACGGTTTGGACAAAGGAGGAACCAAGGTACAATTACCGGCACGGCCAAGAGGGTTTTTCTCTTCTCCAGACTTCCAGACTGACTGTCGGGTCGAATGGTACCGGGCGCGATTTCTCGGGGGGGGGGGGGTGTTTCAAGGGCCGGGGGGGGGAAAATTAACCCTCACCGGGGTGGGGCTGGGGTTAAACCAAGGTCCACGTGCACCCCTTATTTAATGTGCAAGGGGATGGAAGGTCCGGCTC